>JACCDP010812584.1_pt1 | contig 42012 bp, 36 predicted proteins | sample 7445841 | NCBI WGS metagenome assembly JACCDP01 (sample SAMN15323441, study PRJNA562643) | freshwater metagenome | isolation source: river surface water | place: USA:Blue River Watershed | collected 2017-08-17 | reverse complement strand
GGTAGGCGCGAGTGGGATCGAACCACCGACCACCACCATGTCAAGGTGGTGCTCTACCACTGAGCTACGCGCCTGCGGAAAGGTCGCGAAAGATACCCTAGGCACCGATCAGCGGCAACCGCCGCACCGGTTTACCGGTCAAAACCGCCATCGCATTGGCCAAGGCCGGGGCCAATGGAGGCACCCCAGGCTCGCCTACGCCGCCCGGCGGACGGTTGGAGGGTTGGATGTGGGTCTCGATCGTCGGCGTCTCGGCGAAGCGCAGAATGCGATACCGATCGAAGTTGCCCTCCTCGACCCGACCCTCGTTGAAGTGAATCTGGCCATAGAGTGCCGCCGAGAGCGCGTAAATGACTGCGCTCTCCACTTGTTGTTCGACCAAATTAGGGTTGATCGCGACGCCACAATCGATGGCCACCACCACCCGATGCACCCGGGGCTCTCCCTCTGGGCTCAACGAGGCCTCGACGACCTCGGCCACGATCGAGCCAAAGGACTGGTTGAGCGCGATTCCACGGGCGATCGGTGCACCGTCGGCGGCATAGCCCGGTTGGGTGTCCCAACGGGCTTTCTCGGCGGCCAGCCTCAGCACCGCCAGATGCCGCGGATGCTCACGCAGATGGCGAGCCCGAAACTCGACCGGATCAGCAAGCGCCATCCGCGCCAGCTCATCGACGAAGGTTTCCGTGAAGAACGCCTGTTGTGAATGACCGACTGAACGCCAGTAACCGACCGGCACGGGCAACTCGACGGCTCGATGCGTCACGCGATGATTCGCAAACTCATAGGGCTGATCGAACGCGCCCTCCGCCGTCGTCTTATCGGGGCCAGCGGCCGGCAAGCCAAACACGCGCTCGAACGACTGCTTCACGATCGACTGGCCACTCGAGTGGGACGCAAACGCCACGACCTGCCCCGTATCGTCCAGCCGCGCGCGCAGTCTCGCCCGGGCTGCGGGGCGGAAAAAATCGTTGCGGGTGTCGTCCTCTCGGCGCCACGAGACTTGTACCAGTCGACCGGGCGCGGCCTTGGCGATCGCCGCGGCTTGGGCAACGAAATCGGCTTCAAGACGACGACCGAAGGCACCGCCGAGATACAAACTCTCGAGGGTCACTTGTTCGGCATCAAGTTCGAATACTTTGGCTGCAGCCGAGCGAGCGACATCGGGAATTTGTACGCCTGCCCACACCGTAGCGCGATCCGTCTCGAATTTGACCGCACAGGCGAGCGGCTCCATCGCTGCGTGCGCGAGGAACGGCACGGCATAGTCAGCCGTCAGCGAGCGGGCCGTATCGCTGCGTTCCGGCAGCTCGAACACGGCATCCACATCACCCACATTCCGGTAGCGATGCCCCGCTGAGAAATCTTCGAGCGCCGTTTGCAGTTCGCGATCGATATCTGCATCGGAGAACGTGCCTGCTTCACCGGCCACCCATTGCGCAACCAACTGACCGAGCGCCCGCTCCGCTTGAAAGCGACTGCGCGCTAGCACCGCGAGACCAGGTGGGCCGCCCGCCAGCGCCGGCACCGAGACCAAGTCGACGACGCCGGGTAACTTCCGTAACGCATCGCCGTTGGAGACGGCGATGCGCCCCTCGCGATAAGGCGACCAATCGACCAACGCAAACAGCATGTCGGGCTCTTGAACGTCGAGCGCGAAGCGAGCCCGGCCCGTCACCTTGGCGAGAACCTCCTCGGGCAACCGCGGCCGCGATCGACCGATGATCCGGCGTTCGGCAGCCTCTTTGACTCGCCACTCTGTTGCCGGCTCGAGTTTGCTTCCGTTGCGCGCGACGAGCTCGCCGTAGCGAAGCCGTCTTCCGTCGGGCGCAATGACGACGCCATCGTCGATACGACACCCTTGTGCATTCGGAAGCTCCCAGGCGCGCACCGCCGCTGCGAGCAAAGTCGCGCGCGCCATCGCACCCGCTTCGCGCAGTGGATCCCACAAATCTTTGATGCTAGTCGAACCACCGGTGACCATCACGCCAATACGTCTGACCGCTTTCGTGGTCAGACGCTCGACCTGGTGTTTGATAAGCCCGTCATCGTCGGGATGAAACGGCAACCCATCGGTAGCAACCGCGATGTTGTTGTAGACCGAGTGAATGGGGGCGGCCTCGATGCGGATGCGCTCCAAATCAACGTCGAGCTCATCGGCGAGCAGCATGGCCAAACCCGTGTGTGTTCCCTGCCCCATCTCGCAGCGCGGCATCCACAACCGGATGCTGTCATCGGCGCCGATGCGCACCCACGCATTCGGCTCAAGCAGATCGTTGCTCGAGGCCTCGTCGCCACGGCGCATTCGCGAAGCGGGGGGTAATGCACCCCAACCCACCACGAGCGCCGATACGGCGCCAAGACCCCACCACAGGACCGTACGTCGTTTCATGCTGATCAACTCGCTTTCACGGCGGGCAAGCCCAGGCCCGCCCGCTTGAGCCGCTCGATCTCGTCACGCAATCGGGCTGCTTCTTCAAACTCGAGATTGCGCGCCGCCTTGAACATCTCGGCCTCGAGCTGTTTCATGCGACGAAGCGCCTGCTCCGGTCGCAAGTCGACAGCCGCATCGGACGATGGATTGCGCCCCGCCGCCCCTCGACCCATCGGACCGCGCGCCGCCGAAGCACCGCCCTTGCCGGTGCCGCGCCCACTCAAGGCCGCCGCGAAACCCTCCTCGCGTGCGCCTTCCATGACATCAACAACGCGTTTGACGATGCCCTGCGGAACGATGCCGTGTTGCTCGTTGAACTCAAGCTGCTTGCGGCGACGCCGCGCCGTCTCATTGAGCGCGCGCTGCATCGAGCCGGTGATTTTGTCGGCGTAGAGAATGGCGCGACCGTTCAAGTTGCGCGCAGCGCGACCGATGGTCTGGATCAATGAATTCTCGGAACGCAGGAAACCTTCTTTGTCGGCATCGAGGATGGCCACGAGCGCAACCTCGGGCATGTCGAGCCCCTCGCGTAGCAGGTTGATACCGACGAGCACATCGAACACCCCAAGGCGCAGATCTCGAATGATCTCACTGCGTTCAACGGTCTCGATATCCGAGTGCAAGTAGCGAACCTTGACGCCATGCTCTTCGAGATACTCCGTCAGATCTTCCGACATGCGCTTGGTGAGCGTCGTGATCAATACGCGCTCGCCGCGCGAAACGCACTGCTGGATCTCTGAGAGCACGTCATCGATCTGGGTGCGCACGGGGCGAACCTCGACTTCGGGATCGAGAAGACCCGTCGGACGCACCACTTGCTCGACCGTCTGCGCTGCATGGCGCGCCTCGTAGTCACTGGGTGTCGCCGACACGAAGATCATCTGCGGCGCCATCCGCTCCCACTCCTCGAATTTGAGCGGTCGATTATCGAGCGCCGATGGCAATCGAAAGCCGTACTCCACCAAGGTCTCTTTGCGCGAGCGATCGCCTTTGTACATGGCGCCGAGCTGCGGCAAGGTTTGATGACTCTCGTCGACGACGAGCAAGGAATTGGGCGGCAAATAGTCATACAGGCACGGTGGCGGTTCACCGGCTTCACGACCCGAGAGGTAGCGCGAGTAGTTCTCGATGCCCGCGCAATAACCAACCTCTTTCATCATCTCGAGATCGAACATCGTGCGTTGCTCGAGTCGTTGCGCCTCGACGAGTTTGTCGAGCGATCGCAACTCGATCAGTCGATCGTGCAACTCCTCGCGAATCTTGTCGATCGCTCCGATCAAGCGCTCTTTGGGTGTAACGAAATGCGTACCTGGATACACCGTGAAGCGCGGTACCTTACGCTTGACCTCGCCCGTGAGCGGATCAAAAACCGATAAGGCTTCAATAGTTTCGTCGAACAACTCGACCCGCAGCGCCTCGCGCTCAGATTCCGCGGGGAAGATATCGACGATGTCACCGCGTACCCGAAACGTCCCTTGGGTGAAATCGATCTCGTTGCGGGTGTACTGCATATCGGCCAAGCGCCTCAGCAACTTGCGCTGGTCGAGGATCTCGCCACGAACGAGGTGCAGCACCATGGCGAGATAAGCCTGTGGATCACCGAGACCGTAGATCGACGACACCGTTGCCACGATGATGGCATCGGGCCGTTCGAGCAACGCCTTGGTCGCCGACAGGCGCATCTGCTCGATGTGTTCGTTGATGGAGGCGTCTTTCTCGATGAAGGTATCGCTAGAGGGTACGTACGCCTCGGGCTGGTAGTAGTCGTAATACGAGACGAAGTACTCGACCGCGTTCTCAGGAAAGAACTCGCGGAACTCACCATACAACTGCGCAGCGAGGGTCTTGTTGTGGGCCAGCACGAGAGTGGGTCGCTGCACCGCCGCGATCACATTGGCGATCGTGAATGTCTTGCCGCTCCCCGTCACGCCGAGCAAGGTTTGATGCGCAAGGCCACTCTGCAAACCTTCGACGAGCCCTGCAATCGCCGTGGGCTGGTCACCGGCTGGTGAGTAGTGCGAATGGAGACGAAAGGCGCTCATGAGTTCCCGTAATATAAACGGCGTGTCCTTTCTAGTCTCTCGGCGCGTGAAACGCGTCAAACCCTCGCCCACGATGGCCGCTACCGCTCGCGCAGCGGCGCTGCGCGCCGCTGGCCGCGACATCATCAGTCTGACAGCGGGCGAACCGGATTTCGATACGCCCGCGCACATCGCCGAGGCAGGTATCGCCGCCATCCGCGAGGGACATACCCGCTACACCGAGGTCGGCGGCACGCCCGAACTGAAGGATGCCATTCGCGCCAAATTCGCACGTGACAATCATCTCGACTACGAGCGAAAGCAGATCCTCGTCAGCACGGGAGCCAAGCAGAGCCTGTTCAACCTCTGCCTCGCGCTGCTCGACCCGGAGGATGAGGTCATCATCCCTGCACCTTATTGGGTGTCTTACCCCGACATGGTACGCCTCGCCGACGCCACGCCCGTGATCGTGCAGACGAAGGCTGACAGCGGCTACAAGATGACCGCGAGGCAACTGGCGGCGGCGATCACGCCCAAGACTCGCTTGCTGCTCATCAACTCGCCATGCAACCCGACAGGCGCTGCCTACCTGCGTCGCGAGTGGCAGGAACTCGGCGAGGTGCTGCTCGAGCATCCGCGCATCGTCATCGGCACCGACGACATGTACGAAAAGATCTGGTGGGCCGACGAACCCTTCTCGACCTTGGCAGAGGTCGTGCCCGCACTGTACGAGCGAACGGTGACGATCAACGGCGTCTCCAAGAGTCACGCCATGACCGGCTGGCGAATCGGCTATTGTGGTGGACCGGCAGAGTTGATCGCGGCGATGGCAACCATCCAGGGACAGAGCACCTCCAATCCGTCGAGCATCGCGCAGCGCGCTGCCGTGGTCGCACTCGAGGCGAGTCAGGCGTGCGTGTCCAGCATGAATGCGGCCTACCGAGAGCGGCACGACTTTCTGGTGCCCGCTTTGAACGCCCTACCCGGCGTTCGCTGCCGCCGTGGTACAGGAACCTTCTACGCGTTCGCCGACGTCAGCGAAGCGCTGCAGCGACTGCAGATACCAGACGACGCGCACTTTACCGAGCAACTGCTCGAACGTACCGGTGTGGCCGTCGTGCCGGGTAGCGGCTTTGGCGCGCCGGGTCACATCCGACTTTCCTTCGCCACCGAGCTTGCTCAATTGGAAGCTGCCGTAGAGCGCCTCGCCGGATTCCTGCGCCCGGCTTGACGCGCGGGGGCACTTTCCAGAGAATGCGCGCCTCTTTAAGAGACTCTGTTCCCCGGTAGCTCAGTCGGTAGAGCGTCGGACTGTTAATCCGCAGGTCCCTGGTTCGAGTCCAGGCCGGGGAGCCATCTCCCGCGGAGTCTCGCAAGAATTTTGCCTAGCCGTGTTGAATGGCTACACTGCCATTGATGTCGGCTATATCTGCTAACCAACTATTCATTCGCCTGCCGGTGCCGGTGCAGGCGGCGCTGTTGCCGCAGCTCAAAATCGTCGAGGTGGCCCGCGGCCAACTGTTGATCGATGAGCAAGAACCGGTGACACAGATCGGCTTTCCGCTCACCTGTGTCGCTCGTATCGATGCCCCAATGGGTGACGGGCGCTACGCCCACACCGGCGAACTCGGTCGGCATCACATGGTGGGAACCCATGTCGTTCATTCACAGTCGTTTGCGGCTCGGCGAGTGACGGTACTCATCCCAGGTTACATCGCGACCTGCGATATCGAGTTGTATCGAGATCAATTCAAACGCTCGACTGCGCTGCGCGACACGTTCATCTGGTTGCAGATGCACGCACATCGACGCGTCGGTCAGCTCGCCGCCTGCAACGCAACGCATGATCTGAGACAACGTCTGGCCCGCCTCTTATTGCAGCTCCATTACATGCAGGACATCACGGTACTGCCCATCGCGCAGGCCGATCTGGCGCACATCCTGAGTGTTCGCAGAGAAGCGATCACGCGAGAACTCGCGGAAGTCGAGAATGCGGGCCTCGTGACATTGGCCCGCAATCGCATCGAACTCGTCTCGTTAGAGGGACTGGTGTCGCGCTCGTGTCCCTGCCACACCGAACTCATGTTCTCGGGTCGATACGATTACTCGACGCTGAACCCGCGACGGCGAGCCTAGGCGCGGCAAAGACCTGCACTCGTCGATCAGAAGTGCGGCTTGTCCGGGGCGACATTGAATCGCTGTACCGACTCACTGATGATCGCGCGCGCCTGCGCCGCGTCTCCCCATCCTTTTAGCTTCACCCACTTGCCCGGTTCGAGATCTTTGTAGTGCTCAAAAAAATGGCCGATACGTTCGAGCCAGTGTTTCGATACGTTGCCGATATCCTGCACGTGGCTGTAGCCATTGAAGATCTTGTCGACCGGCACGGCGAGCAGCTTCTCGTCGGCACCGCTCTCGTCTTCCATCAGCAGCACACCAACCGGACGGCAGCGAATCACCGAACCCGGTACGAGCGGTAGCGGCAGAATCACGAGCACATCGGCAGGGTCACCATCGCCACCCAAGGTGTGCGGGATGTAACCGTAGTTGCAGGGATATCGCATCGGCGTCGAGAGAATACGATCAACGAAGATGGCGCCGGTCGACTTGTCGACCTCGTACTTCACGGGGTCAGCATCCTTCGGAATTTCGACGATCACGTTCACTTCATTCGGAACGTCAGCGCCGGTCGGAACCAAATCGAGAGCCATCCTTAGCCTCCTGCGCTCAAACCGAGCGAGCGATCAATTCTTTCATGATTTCGTTAGTGCCGCCGTAGATACGCTGCACACGCGAGTCGGCAAACATGCGGCAAACGAGATACTCGTTCATGTAGCCGTAGCCACCGTGCATCTGCACACACTCATCGAGCACTTGCTGCTGCGTGTCGGTCACCCAATACTTAGCCATCGAGGCTGTTTCATTATCGAGCTTGCCCGCCATCAACTTCACGATGCAGTCATCGACGAAGACGCGCGCAACGCGCGTCAGTGTGGCCACTTCTGCCAACTTGTGACGAATGGTCTGCATGTCGCCGATGGTCTGACCAAAAGCCTTGCGCTCTTTGACGTATTTCGAGGTCTCCACCAACGCGCCTTCCATCGCACCCACACCACAGAGCGCGATCACGAGGCGCTCGTAGGGCAGATCGCCCATCAACTGGTACATGCCCTGCCCCTCCTCGGGACCGAGCAGGCAGTCGGCGGGCACCAGCACATCCTCAAAAAAGAGCTCGGCCGTGTCTTGTGCCGGCATCCCCATCTTGTCGAGCACCCGACCGACGCGATAACCCTTGAGGTTCTCCGTCTCGACCATGATCAGCGACAAGCCGCGCTTGCGCTCGGTCGGATTGGTGCGCGTGACGAGCATCAACAATGACGCACTGCCGCCGTTGGTGATGAAGATCTTGGAGCCGTTGATCCGATAGTGATCCCCCTCGCGTACGGCACGCGTGCGAATCCCCTGCAGATCGGAGCCTGCACCGGGCTCGGTCATCGCGATGGCACCGATCAACTCGCCCTTGGCGAGTCGCGGCAACCAACGCTGCTTCTGCTCCTCGGTGCCATAGTTGTAGACGTAGTGCGCACACATGCTGTGTACGCCCTGGCCGAAGCCCGAGATCGCGCGACGCGAGAGCTCTTCGTACATCACGACTTCGTGTCGGAAGTCGCCGCCGCCGCAGCCATACTCGGCAGGTAGATCGAGGCACAGCAGGCCCATGTCACCCGCCTTTCGCCACAGATCGCGATCGACATGGTGTTGCTTTCGCCACTTCGCATCGTGCGGAACCATTTCGGTTTCGATGAAACGCGCAACGTTCTCGCGGAACAACTTCAGGTCTTCATCCAGCCAAGGCGACTCGTAAGCGAGCATGTTCACTGTCTCCGACTCTTCGCAGGGGTTTTGACGACGTTCTTCAAATGACGCCGAAAATCGGCGCCCAATTGCGGGTGTGCGAGTGCATAGGCGACGGTCGCCTGCAGATAGCCGAGCTTGCTGCCGCAGTCATACCGCTTGCCAGAGAAGCGATAGGCGTAAACCGCCTCTTCCTGCAGCAAACGCGCGATACCATCGGTCAGCTGGATCTCACCACCGGCGCCGCGGCCGATCTGCGCGAGATGCTCAAAGATCGCTGGCGACAACAAATAGCGACCAACCACCGCGAGATTCGAGGGTGCTTTGTCCGGCTTCGGCTTCTCGACGATGCTGCGGATCCGTGCAGTGCCGCCGGTCGCCTCGACGGCGACGATGCCGTACTTGTCGGTGTCTTGGCGCGGCACGGGCTCGCAACCGATCACGCTCGCCCGCTTGTGCGAATAGACATCCGCCATCTGTGCGAGCACCGGCTCATCCGCGGCGATGAGATCGTCGGCGAGATGGACGAAGAAAGGTTCGTTGCCCACCGCGGGGCGCGCGCACAACACCGCATGACCTAAGCCGAGCGGCGCAGGCTGACGGATGTAGATGCAGGTTGCATAGCTTGGCAACACGCTGTGCAATTGTTTGACGAGATCAGATTTGCCCTGCGACTTCAGTAAGTTCTCGAGTTCTTGATCCGAGTCGAAGTGATCTTCGATGGCGCGCTTCGAGGCACCGGTTATGAACACGAGACGCCGTGCGCCCGCAGCGAGCGCCTCCTCGACGGCATACTGAATCAAAGGTTTATCGACGACGGGCAGCATTTCCTTGGGGCTAGCCTTGGTCGCAGGCAGAAAGCGCGTGCCACGTCCGGCAACCGGAAATACGGCCGTTTCAATGAGGGGGCGTTTCGCCATCATCCACTCCGGGAAGGGCCGCCATAGCGAGGTCTACAGCGGTGATAACCCTACAGCCGAATGTTAAATCGAAACGCCCCGTCGAGTCAGGTCAAGAGCGAGCTTTATCGTGCCGCGTTGCGAGTAGGTTTCACCGCTCCGACCCGCAGCTTGCTACGGTTGAGCTCGATGGTGCGCGCGCCGATCCCCTTCACGAGGGCTAAGTCATCGATCGAGCGGAACGGACCGTGGACCCGGCGATAGTCCACGATGGCGCGAGCCTTGGACTCACCGATCCCGCGCATCTCACGCGCGAGCGTCGACGCATCGGCCGTGTTCAGATCGATCGCAGCTCCGGCGACGACGGGCTTCGCAGCAACGGCGGGCTTCACGGCAATGCTCGGTGGCGCAGCCGAAGCGACCGATAGCGCAGCGGCGGACAATGACAGCAAAAGGAACAAAGGCAATTTCATGGGAACCTCCGAATGGGGTCGTGCAACCTTGGGACGGCACGAGACTAGGAGGTGCTCACGGCGCAGCGTGAGCCATCAATGACGGCGTTACGGCGACAAATTCAGTCGCGAATAGGGTGCGAGATACTCTCGTTGACCCGCTCGCGCAGGTCTTTACCAGGCTTGAAATGCGGGACGTACTTGCCGGCCAACGCCACCGCCTCACCAGTTTTGGGGTTTCGGCCTTGTCGCGGCGGACGAAAATGCAGAGAAAAGCTGCCGAAGCCGCGGATTTCGATGCGCTGACCGGTCGCCAATGCGTCGCTCATGATCTCGAGCATCTGCTTGAGCGCCAACTCCACATCCTTAGCGGGCAGATGCTTCTGCTTGGCGGTGATCAGTTCGATGAGTTCCGACTTCGTCATGTGGGACCCCGCGAGGCCTATCCGCGGTAGCGGCGGGAGCTCGTGCTCCCGCCACCATCACGGAGTTCAGTTCAGACTCAGCTGCGATCGCGATCCGAGTTGATCTGCGCCTTGAGCAGCTCACCCAAGCTCGTACCCGCAGTCGGGGCACCCTGCTCGGAGCGGTAGCTCTGCACAGCTTCAGCTTCCTCGGACACTTCCTTCGCCTTGATCGAGAGCGAAATCGAGCGGGTCTTGCGATCGACGCCCAAGAACTTGGCTTCGATGTCGTCACCGACCTTGAGGAACTGACGAGCATCTTCGACGCGGTCGCGACCGAGTTCAGATGCACGCAACTGGCCTTCAATGCCGTTGCCGAGATCGATGATCGCGCCACGTGCGTCGACTTCCTTCACGACGCCGCGAACGATGCTGCCCTTCGGGTTGTCGGCGATGTAACCCGCGAACGGATCCTTCGCCAACTGCTTGATACCGAGGCTGATGCGCTCGCGCTCCGGATCGATCGCCAACACCATCGCTTCGATGGTCTGACCCTTCTGGAAGCTGCGCACGGCCTCTTCGCCCGGGATGTCCCAGGAGATGTCCGACAAGTGCACGAGACCGTCGATGTTGCCCGAGAGACCGATGAAGATACCGAAGTCGGTGATCGACTTGATCTGACCAGAGACCTTGTCACCGCGGTTGTAGTTCTCGGAGAACTCGCGCCACGGGTTAGCAGCACACTGCTTGAGGCCGAGGCTGATGCGGCGACGCTCTTCGTCGCAATCGAGCACCATGACTTCGACTTCCTGACCCGTCTGGACGATCTTGGCCGGATTGACGTTCTTGTTCGTCCAATCCATCTCCGAGACGTGCACGAGACCTTCGACGCCATCCTCGATTTCCACGAACGCACCGTAGTCGGCGATGTTCGTGACCTTGCCGAAGACACGTGTATTCGGCGGATAACGGCGCGAGATGCTCTCCCACGGATCGGCACCCAATTGCTTGAGGCCGAGGCTCACGCGTGAACGCTCGCGATCGAACTTCAGGATGCGCACTTCCACTTCGTCGCCAACCTTGACGACTTCCGACGGATGCTTGACGCGCTTCCACGCCATGTCGGTGATGTGCAGCAAGCCATCGATGCCGCCCAAGTCGACGAACGCACCGTAATCGGTGAGGTTCTTGACCGTGCCGCGCACGACCGAACCTTCCTGCAAGTTGTCCATGAGCGCGCTGCGCTCGGCGGAGAACTCTTGCTCCACTACGGCGCGGCGCGAGACGACGACGTTATTGCGCTTCTGATCGAGCTTGATGACCTTGAACTCAAGCGGCTTGTTTTCGAGATATGCAGTGTCACGCACCGGACGCACATCGACGAGCGAACCCGGCAGAAACGCGCGGACATGCTCGATCTCGACCGTAAAGCCACCCTTCACGCGGCCTGTAATGATGCCGATGACGATCTCACCGGCGTTGAAGGCTTCTTCGAGACGCGTCCAGGTGCGGGCGCGCTTGGCCTTCTCGCGCGAGAGGCGGGTTTCACCCGTGCCGTCTTCGACCGAGTCGAGGGCCACTTCGACCATGTCGCCGGCCTTGACCTCGATCTCACCGCGCTCATTCTTGAACTGCTCGACCGGAATGACGGCCTCGGACTTCAAACCGACGTTGACGATGACCATGTCATCACCCACATCGACGATCAGCCCGGAGAGAATTTGACCCGGGCGGATTCGCTGGCTAGCGAGGCTCTGCTCGAACAGTTGCGCAAAACTTTCAGTCATTGGTTGTTACTCGTAATGCGGTGAAAACGTCACCGCGACGTCTGGCCCGAGCAGCCTTCATCCGATGGCTCACGGGAATTGCCGAACAAGATCACGCTTCCTTGCGCAATCACCCAAAACACGATCGAAGATTTTCAAGGGGTCAGCGCCACAAGGCGCGCTCGCGTCCGAGTTCGATCACCCGCTCGACGATTGCCTCAACGGTGACACCCGTGGAGTCGATCACGAACGCGTCGGACGCTGGCCGAAGTGGCGCCACGGCGCGGGTGGAATCGCGCTCGTCGCGTTCGGCTATCTCCCGCGAAAGGGCGGCGAGACTAACACCGGAATCCTTACCTTTCAACTGGTTATAGCGCCGCAGGGCCCTTTCCTCGGCGCTCGCGGTGAGAAAAATCTTGAGCGGCGCTGACGGGAATATCACCGTCCCCATGTCGCGCCCGTCGGCGATGAGCCCGGGTGCCTCCGCGAAGGCGCGCTGGCGTTCCGTCAACGCCGAACGCACCGCCGGCCAAGCGGCCACCCGGGAGGCCCCCTGTCCGGTCTGCTCGGCCCGCACCAGCGCCGTGACCTCCATACCGTCGAGTTCGATGCGCTCGGCGCCACTCGGGTCGGAGCCAAAGCGCACCTTCATCCGGCTGGCGATCCGGCTGTGCCCGTCAATGTCGTCCGGTGCGAGACCCGCGCCAAGACCCGCCACCGCCACAAGACGATACAAGGCCCCACTGTCGAGCAAGTGCCAGCCGAGCTGGCTCGCCAAGCGCCGACACACCGTGCCCTTGCCGGAACCGGATGGCCCATCCACTGCCACCACCGGCACCGCAACCGCGGACAACGCCAAGCTCACGCCACCTCGCGAAGTTCGAGCCCACAACCGCGCGCGAGAGCCGCAAAACCCGGGAACGAGGTTGCCACGTTGGCTGTGTCGTCGATCTCGATCGGGCCTGCGGCCCGCAGCGACGCCACGGCAAACGACATCGCGATTCGGTGATCGCCATGACTGTCGATGCGACCGGACTGGAATACTGGGCCGTTGCTGTGAGCGCCCGCGAGGCGCATGCCGTCGTGCAAGAGTTCGTGATCCACACCGAGGGCGGTCAAACCTGCAGACATCACGGCAAGCCGGTCGCTCTCCTTGACGCGCAGCTCCTCGGCACCCCGCAGCACCGACTCACCCTCGGCACAGGCGGCAGCGATGAAGAACACCGGAAACTCATCGATCGCGAGCGGCACCCACTCCGGGCGCACCTCGATCCCGCGCAACCGCGAAGGACGAATGATCAAATCGGCGGTCGGCTCGGGACCCGCAGTTCGCAGATCCCGCACTTCGATGTTCGCACCCATGGCGAGCAAGATATCGAGTAAGCCGGTACGGGTGGGGTTCATACCCACGCGTTCGAGATGCAACTCACCCTCGCTCGCGAGGCAGCCTGCCACCATGAAAAAGGCGGCTGACGAAAAGTCGGCCGGCACATCGACGTGACAGCCCGTGAGCTTGGTCGGCGCGCGAAGCGTGACGGTAGCGCCCTCACGCCCAAGGTCGACACCAAAACCCTGCAGCATGCGTTCGGTGTGATCGCGCGTGGGTGCAGGCTCGGTGACTCGCGTTTCACCACGCGCGTACAACCCGGCCAGCAACACCGCCGACTTCACCTGTGCGCTGGCCACCGGCATGTCGAAGTCGATTCCCGTTAAGTCGCAACCGCCTTGAATCACGACGGGCGGTTTGCCTTCGCGCGTCTCGATCGAAGCGCCCATCCGACGTAGTGGCGCGGCAGCCCGTTCCATGGGGCGTCGCATCAAAGACGAATCGCCGATCAAAGTTGAAGTGAACGACTGCCCCGACAGCAAACCCATGAAGAGTCGCATCGCTGTCCCCGCGTTGCCCATATCGAGCGCGGCAGTGACGCCTCGCAAGCCACGCAAACCCACGCCTTCGATGCGGACGGAGGTCGGCGCTGGTCGTTCGATTTTGACACCGAGTGCACTCAAGGCCTTTAGCGTCGCAAGACAATCCTCACTCGCCAAAAATCCGTCGGCGGTCGTGACGCCCTCGGCGATGGCACCCAGCATCAATGCGCGATGTGAAACCGATTTGTCGCCGGGAACACGAATGCGCCCTGCCAGACGTGTCGTCGGTGTCATCAACCAACGGCTCATAGGACGGCGCGAGGGTAAGAGCCGAGCACTCGAAATAGCGACGCGCGCGATTTGAGGCCCGCGAGCGCGCGTGCCACTGGTGCATCCGAAGCGTGCCCCTCGAGATCGATGAAAAATACGTAGTCCCACTTACGACGCTGCGAGGGACGCGACTCGATACGCGTCAGACTGACACGGTTCTTGGCCAGCGGCTCGAGCAAGCGATGCAGCGCACCAGGGGCTTCGGTGTGACCCGTCGAGAGCAGCAAGGTCGTGCGATCGTTACCACTAGGGCCAAACGTGCGTCGACCGATCACGAGGAAGCGCGTCGTGTTGTCGGGCCGATCTTCGATATCTGCCGAAAGAATGGAGAGATCGTAAACCTCTGCAGCGGTCTCGCCGGCGATCGCCGCCGTGCCCTTCTCATCGCGAGCGCGTCGCGCTGCCTCAGCGTTTGAGGACTCGGCGATCAACTCAACGTCAGGCAGATGTTCTTTGAGCCATTGACGGCATTGCGCGAGCGACTGCGGATGACTGCAGACACGTTTGATCTCACGCAAGGACTTCATCCGACCCATCAGATTCTGACGGATACGCAACTCGACCTCACCACAGATTTGTAGCGGAGATGTCAAAAACCGATCGAGCGTGTGATTGACGCTACCTTCAGTCGAGTTCTCGATCGGCACCACACCGAAATCAGCATGACCGGCCTCGACCTCGTGAAACACCTCATCGATGCTGGCGAGCGAAAGCGCGCGGGCCGAGTGACCGAAATGCTTATAGACCGCGCTCTGCGAGAATGTGCCCTCAGGACCTAAGAAGCCGATCTTGAGTGGCTCCTCCTGCGCAAGACAGGCCGACATGATTTCACGAAACAAGCGCACGATCTCTTCGTCACGTAACGCGCCCTTGCCCCGCGCTGCTGCATTGCGCTCGAGCGCCAGTCGCAGCACTTGAGACTCACGCTCAGGACGATAGAAATCGACCAATCGCCCCTGCTGACCCTTCGAGATGCCAACCTGACGCGCCAGACGCGCGCGCTCGTTCAGCAAATCATGCAGATCGCGATCGACACGATCGATCTGCCCGCGCAGCGATTCGATCGCTGCTGCACCCGCCTTGCCCTTAGGCTTCAGCACGGTACGACCTCGTTTTTGCGTCTTCTTTTTGGCGGCCATCGCCGACACCTGTTTAAGTTAAGCGGTTAGAGAGCTCGGGCCGAGAGTACGCCCTCGATCGCACGAATGCGACCCAGCAAGGCTTCATCGACCGTCCCCTCGGTATCGATCAGCGTGTACGCATACTCACCGCGAGACTTGTTCAACAACTCGGCGATGTTGAGCCCCGCTGCGGCGAGCAAGGTCGACACCTGGCCGACCATGTTGGGGACGTTGCTATTGGCCACCGCGATACGACGCGTACCGACCGGGCGCGGCAGAGACGCATCCGGGAAATTCACGCTATGACGAATATTGCCGTGCTCGAGATAGTCGCGCAGCGTGTCTGCCACCATCACCGCACAGTTCTCCTCCGCTTCGCCCGTCGACGCACCGAGGTGCGGCAGCGTGATGACGCGCGGATGATCTTTGAGCGCATTTTTCGGGAAGTCGCAAATATAGGCATGCAGTCGGCCGGTATCGAGCGCCGCGATGACGGCGGCATCGTCGACGATCGGTGCACGCGAAAAATTGAGCAGCACGGCTTGCTCGGGCATCAACTGCAACCGGGTCGAATTCACGAGCCCACGTGTTCCCTCAACGAGCGGGATATGCACTGTGACAAATTGACTGCGCGAGAACAGCTCATCCAAGGACCGCGCTTGCTCGATCGACGCGGACAACTGCCACGCACGCTGAACGGTGATGTCTGGGTCGTAACCAATGACGCGCATACCGAGACGCTCAGCCGCGTTGGCCACCTCAACGCCGATCGCGCCGAGACCGATCACACCCAAAGTGCGGCCCGGCAGCTCGAAACCCGCGAATGATTTCTTGCCCTTCTCCGTCGCCTCGTCGATCGTCTTATCGTCGCCGCTCAGGCCGCGCGCGAAATCCCAAGCCTGGCAAATATTGCGCGCCGCAAGAAACAAACTGGCGATCACCAATTCTTTGACCGCGTTCGAGTTCGCCCCCGGCGCGTTGAACACCGGAACGCCACGCTTTGAGAGTGCGGCAACCGGCACGTTGTTGGTGCCGGCACCGGCGCGCCCAACCGCAAGCACCGAGGGCGCAATCTCGACCGAATGCAAATCAGCGGAACGCAACAGGATGGCATCGGGGTGCGCGAGTGACGATGCCACCTCGTAGCGGTCCCGTGGAAAGCGCTCGAGGCCGCGCACACTGATCTGGTTCAGCGTGAGGATTCGATAACCCATGCCCGCTTCAACCGTGGCGTTGCTGAAAGTCTTTCATGAAGGCGACGAGCGCCTCGACTCCGGAGAGCGGCATGGCGTTGTAGATCGACGCACGCATTCCGCCGACTGAGCGGTGACCTTCGAGATTCGCAAGACCCGCTTTAGCCGCTTCCGCACAGAACGTTTTTTCCAGATCCGGATTCGGGATGGTGAACGGCACGTTCATCCACGAGCGCGCATTCGGCGCCACTGGGCTCTTGTAGTAACCCGAGGAATCGATCGCACGATACAAGGTCTCCGCCTTGACGCGATTGCGCTCGCCGATCACACCGAGTCCACCCTGACGCTTCAACCACTGAAACACGAGCCCAGCCATGTAGATGCCAAAGGTGGGCGGCGTGTTGAGCATTGAGCCTTCTTTAGCCATCGCCGCGTAATCCCAAATTGGCGGCGTCCCGGCCCGCGCCTTGCCGATCAGATCGTCGCGAACGAGGACCACACAGAGACCCGAGGGCCCGATGTTCTTTTGTGCACCGGCGTAGATGAGACCGAACTGCGATACGTCGATGGGTCGCGACAGAATCGTCGAGGACATATCGGCTACAAGCGGTACGTTGCCCGTCGCAGGCACGTAGGGAAACTCGACACCACCGATCGTTTCGTTCGGGGTGTAGTGCACGTAAGCGGCGTCAGCTGAGTATTTCAGCGTCGCTTCGCTAGGTACGGTCGAATAGTTGGAGGCCGACTCATCCGCCAACACTTCAACTTTGCAGTAGCGCTTGGCCTCACCGATCGCCTTCTTCGACCAAGCGCCGGTATTAAGGTATTGAGTGGTGGAATCGGGCGTGGCGAGATTCATGGGAATCGCCGTGAACTGACCCGTCGCACCGCCCTGCAGGAACAGCACCCGGTAGTTAGACGGGATCGACATCAACTCGCGTAGATCGGCTTCAGCCTGCTCGGCGACGGCGACGAAGGCCTTGCTGCGATGGCTCACTTCCATCACGGACATTCCGCTGCCCTGCCAGTCGAGCATCTCGTTACGAGCCTGCTCGAGTACTTCGAGCGGCAACGTCGCCGGACCTGCCGCGAAATTGAATACGCGCATCGTGACTAACCCCGTTTATGAAACCCGCGAAAGATCAGTGCGTGGTCGGCGATTCGCCTGCCTCATCGGCCGATGGCAGCACGGCAGTCTCATCGACCACCTCACCTTCCTCGGTCGCCAGCAATCCCACGCCTTCGACGCCGGCTAGCCGCTCACCCTCATCGAGACGGATGAGGCGCACGCCCTGCGTGTTGCGTCCGACGATCGAGATCTCGCTCACGCCTGTGCGTACGAGTGTGCCATTGGAACTGATCAGCATGATTTCTTGGTCGGCCTGCAATTGCAGCGCCGCCACCGTGCGACCATTTCGCTCCGTGGTCTGCAAGGCGATCACGCCCTGTCCGCCGCGGCCATGTAGCGGGAAGTCTTCGAGCGGAGTCAGCTTGCCGTAACCATTCTCGGACGCCGTGAGGATCAAACCATCACCAACGACGACCAACGAGATGACTTCCTGACCTTCGGCAAGCTTGATGCCGCGAACACCGGTCGCATCGCGACCCATCGGTCGCACTTCTTCCTCATTGAATCGGATGGCCTTGCCACCGCTCGAGCAAAGGATGATGTCGCGCTTGCCATCGGTCACGCCAACGCCGACCAAACGGTCACCATCGCGCAGATCGACCGCAATGATGCCCGAGGGACGCGGACGAGAGTACGCCGACAACGGCGTCTTCTTGACGGTGCCATGGCTCGTCGCCATGAACACGAAACGCTCGTCGTCGAACTGCTTGATCGGTAGAACTGCGTTGATCTTCTCGCCCTCTTCGAGCGGCATGAGATTGACCAAGGGCTTGCCACGAGCACCACGACCTGCCTGAGGCAGTTCGAACACCCGCAACCAATAAACGCGACCGCGACTCGAGAAACACAGCAGCGTGTCATGGGTATGCGCCACAAAGAGCTTCTCGACGAAATCTTCGTCTTTGACCGCAGTTGCGGCTTTACCGCGACCACCGCGCCGCTGCGCCTGATACTCCGACAAGGGCTGGCTCTTGGCATAGCCCGCGTGCGAGAGCGTCACGACGACGTCTTGCGGTTCGATCAAATCTTCGGTGGCCAGATCGATGTGATCGAGATTGATCTCGGTACGACGCGCATCGCCATATTCCTCGCGGATCGCGATCAACTCGTCGCGCACGACCTGCGTCAAGCGCTCGGCACGCGCAAGGATGTCCGACAGATCGGTGATCTCAGCCAGCAACTCGGCGTATTCGGCGACGATCTTATCTTGCTCGAGACCCGTCAAACGGTTCAAGCGCATCTCGAGGATGGCCTGAGCCTGCTCCTCGCTGAGCCGATAACCGCCGCCCTCACGCTGCAGACCAAGTTCGACCGCAAGATCTCTCGGCCGCGTAGAGACATTGTTAGCGCGCGCCAGCATCTCGGGCACCGCGCCGGAACTCCACACCTTCGAGAGCAATCCGACTTTGGCTTCAGCCGGTGTCGGTGACGCTTTGATGAGCGCGATGACCTCGTCGATGTTGGCAAGCGCGACCGCGAGGCCCTCGAGCAGATGGGCGCGAGCGCGAGCCTTGGCTAGATCGAACACCGTACGACGAGTAACGACCTCTCGACGGTGGCGAATGAACGCCTCGAGCATCTCCTTGAGGGAGAGCAACCGCGGCTGACCATCGACGAGCGCCACCATATTGATGCCGAACACCGTCTCGAGCGGAGTTTGCGCATACAGATTGTTGAGGATGACCTCGGCGTTCTCGCCCCGCTTCAACTCGATGACGATGCGCATGCCGTCCTTGTCGGACTCATCGCGCAAACCGTCGTTCGAGATGCCCTCGATCTGTTTGTCGCGCACGAGATCGGCGATACGCTCGATCAAACGCGCCTTGTTTACTTGATAAGGCAGCTCGGTCACGATGATGGCCTGCCGATCACCGCGACTACCGACTTCTTCGAAGTGGGTGCGCGCACGGATCGAAAGGCGACCCCGACCGCCCTTGTAGGCGCTGACGATTTCGCGAGCACCGTTGATGATGCCCGCCGTCGGGAAATCTGGACCTGGCACGTGCTGCATCAACGCAGGCAGTCCGATTTCCGGATCGTCGATCACCGCGATGCACGCGTTGACGACCTCCGTGAGATTGTGCGGCGGAATGTTGGTTGCCATGCCGACGGCGATACCCGAAGACCCGTTGACCAACAAATTCGGAATGCGCGAGGGCATCACCGCAGGTTCGGTCAAAGAATCGTCGTAGTTCGGAACGAAGTCGACGGTCTCGCGATCAATATCGGCGAGCAACTCACCGGCCAATCTCGACATGCGCACTTCGGTGTAACGCATGGCCGCCGGCGTGTCGCCATCGACCGAGCCGAAGTTACCTTGACCATCAACGAGCAGGTAACGCATCGAGAACGGCTGCGCCATACGGACGACCGCGTCGTACACAGCCACGTCGCCGTGCGGGTGGTACTTACCGATGACGTCACCGACGACGCGCGCCGATTTCTTGTACGGCTTGTTGTACTCGTTGCCGAGTTCACGCATCGCGTAGAGCACGCGGCGATGGACAGGTTTAAGGCCGTCACGAACATCCGGGAGCGCTCGCCCGACGATCACGCTCATCGCGTAATCAAGATAGGACTGACGCATCTCGTCTTCGAGATTGACGGGCAAAACTTCGCGTGCAATTTCGCTCATAAAGAGCTTGAAATAGTACCATACGAGGCCCGTCAACGCCGTGGTTCCCGCATGTCCATCGAGACTCCTTTCGACGCCGCCGAAGTGGCCAAGTTCGACGCCCTCTCGCACCGGTTTTGGGACCCCGCTGGGGAGTTCAAACCACTGCACAACCTCAACCCGCTACGGGTGGAATTCATCGCCGAGCGTACGAGCCTGAGCGGCGCTCGCGTGCTCGATGTCGGCTGTGGCGGCGGCTTATTAGCCGAATCGCTCGCGAAGCGCGGCGCCCGCATGACCGCGATCGATCGCGCCGCGGGCATGATCGAAGTTGCCCGTCTGCACGCGGCTGCCGGCGGTATCGACATCGACTACCGACTGCAGCCGGCTGAAGAGTTGGCGCAGCGTGAGCCGGCCGCGTTCGATGTGGTCACCTGCATGGAGATGCTCGAGCACGTACCCGACCCGGGCGCGACCATCGACACCCTGGCGAAGCTTTGTCGACCGGGCGGGACGATCTTTCTCTCGACGATCAACCGCGATTGGCGATCGTTCCTCCTCGCTATCGTCGGGGCGGAGTATGTGGCCGGCCTGGTTCCCAAAGGCACTCACGAGTACGAGCGCCTGATCCGACCGGCCGAGATCGCCGCTTGGGCGCGCGCAGCGGGAATCGAACTGCTGGAACTCGCGGGGCTCGAGTACAACCCACTGACCCACGCCGCCACGCTCGTGAAGCAACCCAAGGTCAATTATCTCTGCGCATTGCGTAAACCGGCCGAATGACTCCGCAGCTGCACGAGGCGGGTGCGACGAGTCGCGAACTGGTGCTGCGCTTCTCCCCGCCAGCCGATCGGCCGCGCTTGCAGGCGCTATTCGATATAGAGCACGAGATCGCCACCAGTCTTCGCCCCGATCTCGATCACAACGTGGCGCACACCCGTTTGGAGTGGTGGTCTGAGGAGTTCCTTCGGCTCCGCCAAGCCAGCCCGCGACACCCCTCAACCCGAGCCCTCGCCGAAGCGTCGCTGACGGCGGGACTGTCTTTGCCCGATCTGCGAGGACTCGCGGAGGCGACGCGCATCGATCTGGCGACGGTGGCCTTTCTCACCCAAGCCGAGCTGGACGACTACCTCGCGCTCTGGGCCGACAGTGTGTTCGCCGCGCTCTGCCGACCGGCCTCAGATCGTACTCGCGCACTTGGCCGATGCATTCGCGAGATCGAACTGCTCGCAGACTGGCCACAGCATGCGCATCGCGGTCGTCTGTACCGCGCACTCGGTGATCCGCCAGAAGCACACGCATCTTGGGTTTGCCATCCGTTGGGCGAGCAGGAGTACCGACAGTTGGGTAGCCGCTTGCACGCGCTCGCATCTGAAGTGCAAGAGCTGGCGAGTCTGTGCCCCATCGACGAATTACCCACGCAGGCGCCGGCGCTGCTGTGGGCCTCGCTCGCGCACGGCACGGCGATACGTCTGCATCGCCGCTTGCCCGATTTCTCGATCACTCGGTTCGAGCCTTTGTCGCGTACGATGCGCGCCTGGCGCGTCGCCGTGTCTTTGTCGCGCGGCCGTTTGCCGAGCGCCTTGCGGTAGAACCTCTTGCAGGAGAGACGATGAGCCCGACTTCCTTCGACCCGACGCGTGTCAGCCTGTCACCCGGAGAGCTACGCGGGCGTGTGATCGCCATCACCGGACCGACAGCCGGTATCGGCCATGCACTCGCCCTCGAGTGCGCTCGATACGGCGCCGAGGTATTGCTGCTTGGGCGCAACGTCAAAAAACTCGAGGCGACCCATGACGCGATCCTCGCTTTGCAGGCCCACGACGGTGGTGCCATCGCAGCTCCGTCGATCGCGCCGCTCGATCTGGAGAAGGCTGTTGCGCAGGATTTCGACACGATCGCACGCGCGGCCCAAGAGCGCTGGGGACGCCTCGATGGTCTCGTGCTCAATGCCGCGCTACTCGGTCAGCCGATGCCCATTGAGGAATACGACATACCCACCTGGGTGCGCGTGATGCACGTCAACGTGACCGCGAACGTCGCTCTCACCCAAACCCTGTTGCCCCTGCTGCGCGCCTCGAACGATGCATCGATCATCTGCACCTCCAGCGCCGTGGGTCGCAAGGGACGCGCCTACTGGGGCGCCTACGCGGTTTCGAAGTTTGCGCTCGAAGGCTTCATGCAGGTGCTGGCCGATGAGCTCGAGAAGTCGACGGTACGCGTGAATTCTTTGAACCCGGGCAAGGCACGCACGCAGATGCGTCGACAGGCCTATCCTTCGGAAAACATCAACACGTTGCCGGACCCGTCGACACTGACGACGCCTTTCATCGCACTACTGGGACCACAGGCGCGCGGCGTCACCGGCGGGGCCTTCGACGCTCAATCGGCGTCGTCTTCCTCATCGCCGAGCGGCACCTGACCGGCCTCACTGCTCTGCAGCGCCTGCGATTCCTCATCGGTCAGCTTGCGAAAATGACCGCGATTCAGATCGCGTGTCAGCGCGAGTGCGCCTAGGCGGGTGCGCAGAATTCGACTGACTAGCGCACCTTGTCGCTCGAACAACTGCCGAATTTCCTTGCCGCTCGCACCCTCGACTTCGATGCGGTACCAGCGATTGGCGCCCTCGGTGAACTCGTCCGATCCTTCGACGGCCAACACCGTGAGCTTTCGACCATCGTCCAATTGACCGCTCTTGATCGCATCGAGACTTTCCGCGGTCAACTCACCGCGCACGCGAATCAAGAACTCGGTCAGCCAGCGGCGCACACGACGCTGCAGACGGGTCGCGAGCGCACCATCGGTAGTCAGCAGTTCCAAGCCTCCATCGACGTTGGGCATCGGCGAGACAGCCAGAAAACGCTTACCCGCTCGCCGTGGCAATTTGGGAACGAGTTCCTCGCTCAAAGATTGCCCAGGCGATCGATTGCACAGGAAAGTCGACGCGTCGACCGCGAGCTTCTCGGGATTACGAGCTCGCCTGAGCACGCGACCATCGATCCGGATTTCGTCGCGGCCCTGAACGCGTTGCCCGAGCTCTGCACGCACACCATTGATGGTCACCCGACCCGCAATGATCCACTGCTCTGCTTCACGTCGCGACGCAAGGCCGGCCTGGGCCAGTACTTTTTGCAAGCGATCACCCGGCAACTCCGCGCTGCCTGTTCGAGAGCCGGAGCGCGGATTCGAGCCAGAGCCCGATCGCCGAGGCGGACGACGACCCGTCACGCCTCCGTCCGATCGACGACGTAAACCGGCTCGTCATCCGATGGCGCAGGCTCAACTACTGGGGCGGATACCTCGGCCGCAACGACTGCCGAAGCTGTAGCCGTCTCGACCCTGCTCTCGAGACTGTCAGAGCCCTCGACGCTATCAGTGTCCTCGATATCCTCAGCGTCACCGGCCACCGGCAGCGTCAACTGCGGATTAAGATCCGCCATCGCCTTGAGCTCGGCGAGCGGCGGCAACTCGTCGATGCTGCGCAGACCAAAGTAATCGAGAAACTCGCGGGTCGTACCGAGCAACTCCGGATGACCCGGCACGTCGCGATGACCGACGACGCGAACCCAATCACGCTCCATCAGTGTCTTGATGATGTTCGGGTTGACCGCAACTCCACGAACGGACTCGATTTCGGCTCGGGTGATGGGTTGGCGATAAGCCACCAATGCCAAGGTTTCGAGCAGCGCACGTGAATAGCGCTGCGGACGCTCCGGCCAAAGCCGCGACACCTCTCGACCGTAGCCCTGTTTGATCTGGATGCGCCAGCCGCTGGCGGTTTCTTTGAGCTCAATACCACGATCGGCATATTCGCTCTCCAACTGCTGCAAGGCCGCGACAAGTTGCGACTTCTCCGGACGGCCATCTTCATCGAAGAGCTGCGCGAGATCCGCAACCGGCAAAGATTTCCCGGCAGCCAACAACGCGGCCTCAACGACATTACGAATGTGATTCTCGCTCATGCTGTTCCTTCGTCCTGAGATTCGTCATCGGGCACCGCACGCAGACGCGGCGATTGCGCGGCGCGCACGTGCAGCGGCCCATAAGGCTCGGTCTGCACGAGATCCAGCAGGCCCTCGCGCACCAATTCGAGGATCGCGATGAAGGTGACGGTAACGCCCATACGCCCCTCCTCCGGCTTGAACAGCCTGCCGAAATCGACGAAACCGCCGCCCTCGACCGCCGCCAGCACATCGGTCATGCGAGCACGCACTGACAAGCGCTCACGCTGCACGTGGTGATGTTGGAACATCGCCGCGCGCGACACGACATCGCGGAACGCAACGATCATCTCCTGCAACGTGACGGTCGGCAGTTGTGTCAGCGGCCGACGATGCTCGTTGTGTGCACTTGCCAACCAGATGTCGCGCTCGAGTCGCGGTATGCGATCGACGCTTTCGGCAGCCTGCTTGTAGCGTTCGTATTCCTGCAGGCGCCGCACGAGATCGGCGCGCGGATCAATTTCTTCAGCGGTCACCTCGCTCGAGCGCGGCAACAACATGCGGGATTTGATCTCGGCGAGCGTGGCTGCCATCAACAAATATTCACCCGCAAGCTCAAGCTGCATGTCTTGCATCAGCTCGATGTAGTTCATGTACTGACGGGTGATGTCCGCTAGCGGAATATCGAGGATGTCGAGATTCTGGCGACGGATCAAATACAGCAGCAGATCGAGCGGACCCTCGAACGCCTCGAGAAACACCTCGAGCGCCTGCGGCGGAATGTAGAGATCGCGCGGCAGTTGCGTGACAGGCTCACCCTGCACCACCGCAAAGGGCATCTCCTCCTGTGTCGGAACGCTCACTGCATTCGCCTCGGCCGCATCCGCAGGCGGTGGCACGAGACGCAATTCGGGTTTGGACATGGCTGTTCAGTCTCCGCGCAGATGCATGGCGCGACGAACTTCGTCGAGCGTCTCGCGTGCTGCCTCACGCGCCTTCTCACTGCCCTCGGCGAGGATCGCCCGCACGAGCTCGGGATTCTGTTCGTACTCTTCCGCACGCGAGCGCATGGCCGATGCGTCGGCAACGACCTTGTCGATCAGCGGCTTCTTGCACTCGAGACAACCGATACCGGCCGAGCGGCAACCAGCGGCAGCCCAGGCACGCGTGGGCTCATCCGAATACACTTGGTGCAACGACCAGACCGGGCATTTCTCGGGATCACCGACGTCCGTGCGACGCACTCGCGCCGGGTCTGTCTGCATGGTCTTGAGCTTCTTCGCGATCGAATCCGGCTCTTCGCGCAGACCGATGGTGTTGCCGTAAGACTTAGACATCTTGCGGCCATCGAGTCCGGGCAACTTCGGCGTCGGCGTCAGCAATACCTGCGGCTCCGGCAGGATAGATACGCTGCTGCCCTCGAGGTAACCGAGCAAACGTTCGCGATCCGCAACGGTGATACGCGTGTTGCTCTGCACGATCGCTCGCGCCTGCTCGAGCGAGGCCACATCGCCCGTCTCTTGAAACTTGCGACGCAGCTCGCGATAGATCTTGCTGTTCTTGCCGCCGAGTTCCGCGACGGCCTTTTCCGCCTTCTCCTCGAAGCCGACTTCCCGGCCAAAGAGATGATTGAAGCGACGCGCCACTTCGCGCGTGATTTCGACGTGCGCGACCTGATCTTCCCCGACGGGCACAAAACCCGGCCGATACAGCAGGATGTCGGCCGACTGCAGCAACGGATAACCGAGGAAGCCGTAGGTTGCGAGATCCTTCTCCTGCAACTCAGCTTGTTGATCTTTGTAGGTGGGTACCCGCTCGAGCCACGAGAGCGGTGTGATCATGGAGAGCAATAAATGCAGCTCGGCGTGCTCCGGCACATGCGACTGCACAAACAGCGTGGCAACCCCGGGATTGAGGCCGGCGGCCAGCCAATCGATCACCATCTCGTGAGTGAACTCGGGCAAGCGACTGGTGTCTTCGTAACCCGTGGTCAGCGCATGCCAGTCGGCGACGAAGAAGAAGCAGGGGTACTGGTATTGCAGGTCAACCCAGTTTCGCAGGGCGCCGTGGTAGTTACCGAGGTGCAACTGACCGGTAGGACGCATGCCCGACAGCACACGATTGGCTTGCGGAAGACTAGACAAGATCACAACACCCTGTTTTTTATGGAGTTTTTCGAGGCGCCGAGCGAATCATCACCGCTGGCACCACGGCAACCCGCGATTATACCGACTCGTCGTCCGGCAAACCGAAAGCCGCCGTGCTTCCACGCCCTCGCCGCACGACCACCGGAGGGTACGCCGCCAAATCGATCACCGTCGTTGGCTCGATGCCGCATGAGCCACCATCGAGCACCGCATCCACGCGACCCTGCAGGCGCAGGGCGATCTCGTCGGCGTCGTTAAGAGGCAGATCGTCGCCAGGCAACATCAACGTGGAACTCATGATGGGTTCGCCGAGCTCTTCGAGCAGCATTTGGGGCACCGGATGATCCGGTACTCGAATGCCGATGGTGCGGCGTTTCTCGTGCTGAAGCCGGCGTGGCGTTTCCTTGGTGGCCTCCAGCAGAAACGTGTACGGCCCGGGAGTTGCCGCTTTCAGTAAGCGAAACTGCGGTGTATCGACGCGTGCGTACTTCGCGATCTCGGTCAGATCACGACAGACCAGTGTGAAGTGATGATGCCGATCCGCCTCGCGTATGCGTCGAACGCGCTCCAACGCGTCCTTATCACCGATATGACAGCCGAGCGCATAGCAGGAGTCGGTTGGGTACGCGATAACCCCGCCCGCACGCAACAGATCTGCCGCCTGCTTGATGAGACGACGTTGCGGGTTCTCGGGGTGAAGGTCAAAGCGTTGCATGCCACGAGTATGATACCGGCATGACGACTCGCATCGACCGTTTACGAACTTGCTTGCAAGAAGCCTTGCAACCGGAACTGCTGGAACTTCGCGACGATAGTGCCTTGCACGCAGGCCATGCCGGCGCGGGCTCAGGCGGTCATTTTCACGTCACGATCAGTTGCATGCAGTTTGTCGGATTGCCGCCGCTGCGCCGTCATCAACTCGTCTATCAAGCGGTGGCGCACCTGATGCAAACGGATATCCATGCCCTGTCCATCGACGCCCGCTTGCCCTCATAATCCACCCCTCCATTCTGACCGAGACCGTTCACATGAAGATTTCTCGATTTCTGACCGTCGCCGCCGTCGGCATTGCCCTCGCCGCCTGCCAACCGAAGGGTGATGCAGCCGACGCGGCCAACGAGGCCGCCAAGAAACCGGTTGCCACGATCAACGGCAAGGCCATCACGCAGGGCACCTTCGATGCCTTCGTTCAGTCGGCCACGGGTCGACCGGCCTCGGATCTCGATGCCGAGCAGCGCAAGCGTGCGCTCGACTCGCTCATCACGATGCACGTGGTGGCCGGGCAAGCGCAGAAAGACGGTCTCGACAAGGAAGGCGCCCTCGCCGCCGAGCTCGAGTTGATGCGTCTGAATATGCTGCAGCAGGCTGCCGCCGAGAAATACCTCAAAGACAAGACGCCGACGGACGAAGAACTCAAAGCCGAGTACGACGCGCAGGTTGCCCAAATGGCACCGAACGAGTACCGGGCACGCCACATTCTCGTGCCGACGGAAATCGCTGCCACGCAGATCCTCGAGCGTCTCAATCGCGGCGAGAAATTTGAAACGCTCGCCAAAGATTCACTCGACTCATCGCGTGATCGCGGCGGCGATCTCGGCTGGTTCAGTCCGGCGAGCATGGTGAAGCCGTTCGCCGATGCCGTGATGGCGCTGAAGAAGGGCGAGACGATTGCCAAGCCGGTACAGACGCAGTTCGGCTGGCACGTGATCCGCCTCGATGACATCCGCCAAGTCGAGCCGCCGCCGTTCGAGCAAGTAAAAGCGCAGCTCAACCAAGCGGTGCTCGCCAAGAAGTTCCGCACGTACAGTGAAGAGCTCGAGAAGGCCGCCAAGGTCGAGCGCAAGCTCGAAGAAGCCAAGGCCGACGAGAAGAACGAAGAGAAGAAGTAAGACTCGAGTCGTTTCGAGTACGAATCAAGGCCGCCGGAGAAATCCGGCGGCCTTTTTCGTTACAGATCACCCGCGAGACGCGCGCTTAGGGCGCGCGCTTTTCCCGCAGTATGGTCAGCAAGGCCTGCTCATCGAGCACGGTCACACCCAGCTCACCCGCTTTGCGTAACTTCGAACCGGCATCGCTGCCGGCCACGACGTAATGAGTCTTGCGCGACACACTACCCGACGTTTTTGCGCCCAGTGCTCGCAACGCCTCTTCGGCCTCTTCTCGCGACATCGCTTCGAGTGTCCCGGTCAGCACGAAGCTCAAGCCCGCAAGCGACTGCTCGCCCGCCGGCTGCATCAGCGGTGCGGGCCAACTCACACCCGCAGACTGCAGATCGATCACGAGCTTGCGATTGAGCGGATCGGCGAAAAACGCCTGAATATGCGCCGCGACCACGGGTCCGACATCCGGTACTTGCTGGATGGTCTCGAGATCGGCATCCATCAAAGATTCGATGGCACCGAAGTGCTGCGCGAGTGCTGAGGCGGTCGCCTCGCCTACTTCACGGATACCGAGCGCGAACAGAAAACGCGCCAGCGTCGTGCTCTTCGAACGCTCAATCGCCGCGAGGATATTGTCCGCCGACTTCGTGCCCATCCGCTCGAGCGCGGCCAATGCAGATTGGGTCAAAACAAAGAGATCCGCCGGCGAGCGCACGAGATCCGCCTCTACCAGTTGATCGACCAACTTCTCGCCGAGACCCTCGATATCGAGCGCCCGCCGCGCGGCGAAATGACGCAAGCGCTCCTTGCGCTGCGCACTGCAACGATACCCCCCCGTGCATCGCGCGATGGCCGCATCGGCATCGCGCAACACCGGGGATGCGCAGACTGGGCAGACACTCGGTAATGAAATTCGCCCCGCCTCGGCAGGACGTCGCTCGAGCAGTACGCGCGCCACCTCGGGAATGACGTCACCTGCACGTCGCACGACGACGGTATCGCCGAGACGTACATCCTTGCGCTCGAGCTCGTCTATGTTATGCAGCGTTGCGTTGCTGACCGTGACGCCACCAACGAATACCGGCTCGAGTCTCGCCACCGGCGTCAGTGCACCGGTACGACCGACCTGGAACTCGACCGCGCGCAGCACCGTCAGTGCCTCCTCGGCCGGAAACTTGTGCGCAACGCTCCAGCGCGGTGCGCGCGAAACGAATCCGAGCTCACGCTGCAAGGCCAAGCGATCGACCTTGTAGACGACGCCGTCAATCTGATACGCAAGTGAGGGGCGCCGCTGCGCCATGTCATCAAAATATTCGAGGCAGCCCTCGGCGCCATGCACTTGCTTCACCTCGGGTGAAACGCGCAAGCCCCAGTCACGCAGCATCGCCAGCACCTCAGTGTGTGTCGGCGGCAGTGCTGCCCCTTCCAGTACGCCGAGGGCATAGAAAAACACATCGAGCGGACGCGTTGCGGTGATCGTCGGATCGAGCTGCCTTAAACTTCCGGCCGCTGCATTACGCGGATTGACGAAGACTTTATCGCCGCGCGCCATCGCCTCGGCATTCAGCCGTTTGAAGCCGGCGTTGGAGATGAAGATTTCGCCGCGTACCTCGAGCAGTGCCGGTGCCACTCCTCGCAGCCGCAGCGGGATCGAGCGGATGGTGCGAACGTTAGCCGTCACATCCTCACCCGTGCTGCCATCGCCGCGAGTCGCCGCACGAACCAGATGACCGTTCTCCCAAGTCACCGAGATCGCAAGGCCATCGAGTTTGGGCTCGGCCGAATAATCGAGTTGCGAATCAGAACCGAGTCGCTCTCGGATACGTCGGTCGAAGGCAAGCACATCCTCGCGGCTGAACGCGTTATCGATCGAGAGCATCGGCACACGATGCCGAACCTCTTGAAACTCATCGCTCGGCGCGCCGCCCACGCGTTGTGTCGGGGAATCCGGAGTGACGAGTTCGGGGTATTGGGTCTCGAGCTCGCGTAATTCGACGAGCAGCCGATCGAACTCGGCATCCGGAAGTTCCGGATCATCGAGGACGTGATATCGGTAGTTGTGATATTCGATGCTGCGCCGCAATTGCGCAGCACGTTGCGCCGGCTCGTGACCGTCTCGGTCCGCGCCCATCTCAGCCGTCGCCCGCAGCGGCCTCGCGACGCATCTCGGTGAGTCGCGCTTCGGTCAAGGCTTCGCCACGCGCATCGCGCAACTCGCCACGCAAACGCTGCGCCAAGGTGTGCCCGGCGATCAACAATTTATCGACCGTATCGCGTCCCGGCAGAGGACCTGGCAAAACGGCGAAGAGGTTCAAACCCAGAAAGAGCCCGGAATCCATCGTCGCTAGATCAAAATTGCCAGGCTTGGTGAGACTCGCAGCGCTCAACAACACCCGACCGTCCGACATCGGACGATGGAAGATCTCGAGCTCGCCGTGCTGGAAGCCCTCACCCAGCAGCGCCTGACGCAGACTGACACCCGTGAAACGCTCGCCGTTTCGAGCGATGACGCGCACCCCGATGATGCGTTGCTGCTCGGGCGGCGGCCAATCGAGGCGCATCGTCACCGGCTCGTGAGCTCGGGATTCGGCGACAGTAGGCTCGGTAGGCTGTGGCTGTGCGGGCTGTACTGAGCTCGCGGCCACACCAACCGGGTCACTCAACGTCACCGAGTCGAGCACCGGGATTCCGAGCGACGGCTCCTTGGCAATCGCGGCGTCAAAATCGACCAGAGTCGGCTCGATAAGACGATCGCGAACGTGCATTTCCGGAAGCGTCAGCGAGGGATCTTCACGAACGTCAGAAGTCTCATCCGGTTGCAACAACGGATCGATCGCAGGCGGCCCCGCCTGATGCGCGGCATCTGCTTGACTGGCACGACGTCGCTGCAGGATCTCCCACACGACGATACCCATGAGCAACACAGCTCCGACGAGCAGTAACGCTAGTCGCAAATCCGCCGTTAGCAGTTCGATGATCGCCATTGAATCAACTCGCAGCCAGACGCACCGCCTCATCGACATCCACGGCGACGAGACGCGAGACACCCGGCTCATTCATGGTCACGCCGAGCAGCTGCGAAGCGAGCTCCATCGTGACCTTGTTGTGGGTAATGAAGATGAACTGAACCTGACTCGCCATTTCACGCACGATGTCACAGAAGCGACCGACGTTATTTTCATCGAGCGGCGCATCCACTTCGTCGAGCAGACAGAACGGCGCGGGATTCAGATCGAAGATGGAGAACACGAGCGCGACCGCAGTCAGTGCCTTCTCGCCACCCGAGAGCTGCGAAATCGTGACGTTACGCTTGCCCGGCGGACGAGCCATCACCGACACGCCAGCGGCGAGCGGATCTTCTCCCGAGAGTTCGAGATAGGCATGACCGCCACCAAACAGACGCGGGAACTTGGCCTGCAAGCCCGCATTGATGCGGTTGAAGGTATCTTCGAAACGAGTGCGCGTTTCCTTGTCGATCTTCTGCATCGCCTCTTCGAGTGTCGAGAGCGCTGATGTGAGATCGGTGTACTGACGATCGAGATATTCCTTGCGCTCGGTGCTCTGCTGCAACTCGTCGATCGCAGCAAGATTCACCTGACCCAACTTCTCGATGTCGGTGCGCACTTCTGACAGCTGCACTTCCCACTCGGGAACGGCCGCCTCGGGCGCGAGATTCTGTAGAACTTCGGTGAGATCGAACTGAGTCGCGGCAAACTGCTCGGCGATCGCTTCGCGACGCACGCGGGTTTCTTGCGCGGCCAGCTTCGCTTCATCCATCGCCGATCGGGTCTGCTCGACGCGCTGCTCGGCGCCCTGACGACGCTCCTCGAGTGCACGCAGATCGGTATCCGCCTGCTCGAGTGAACGCCGCGCCTGACCGAGATCGGCTTCGACTTCGAGCCGTCGCGACAGCAAACCCTCGAGTACGCCCTCGAGTTCGAGGATGGGACCCTCACCACCCGCGAGCTCGGACTCGAGTTCGGCCACCTTCGTAGTCAACACCGAGCTCTGTTCGCTCGCGCGCTGGATGCCGACGGTCATCGAGGATTCGGCAGTACGACGCCCCTCGGCACGTACCAGCAAATCGCGCGCAACAAGCTGCGCCGATTGGGCGGCTGCACGAGCACTCGAGACGGTATCTCGCGCCTGCTCACGCTCGGCATCGAGTTCCGGACGACGACCATCGAGCTCACCGACTCGGGCCAAACCACGTTCGAGTTCGACTCGCGCGCGTGCGATGGATTCGTCCGTCACACCAATCTCACGCGCTACATCGGCCGATTCGAGTTCGAGTCGTTCGCGTCGCAAACTCGATTCCTGCAAACGCGCACGCGACGCCTCGAGTTGACCCAGCAGATCGGCATGCTGTCTATGCGCTTGCTGGATGCGGCCTTGCACCGAGTCACGTTCGGACTCCGCAACACCAATCGCGGTACGCGCCGTCTGTAATGCCGCTTCGACCTCGCGGTATCTCGTTTCGGCCTGATCGAATTCGCCACGCAAAGTCTTTAAACGCTGTTCGCGCTCGATGACACCCGAGTGCGGATCACCGCCGCGGGCCACGCGCAACCAGCCACGACCGACCCACTCGCCGTTGCGCGTGATGACGGACTCTCCGCGCTCGAGAGATCGACGCATCGCGAGTGCAGCACCGAGACTATCGGCGACACGCACGGTAGCCAGTACATCCAGCACCGCTTCGGGACCGTTGGCCTTCGAGGCCAGCCGATCACCGTTTGCCGAACTCGAAGCGATACCGCCTTCGAAAATGGCCAGCTGCGCGCCCTCGGCTGCGCCTAACGTATCGAGGAGGGAGTCGAGGCCATCCACGCACACCGCTTCGAGGTAGTCGCCGAGCACGGTCTCGACCGCGCGTTCGAATCCACTGTCCACCGACAGCAGTTCCGCCACGCGCTTACGATCGGCGAGACCAGCGGACTTCAACCAACTACCGGCTTTCGAATCTGCCTGGCCGAGTGCCGCTCGCTGCAGCGCTTCGACCGACATCATTTCGGCACGAGCACGCTCGCGATCCGTCCGGGCGCCCTCGAGTCTCTCTTCCAAAGAGAGTTGCTCGCTGCGCAACCCCTGCACCTTGGCGAGCGCTTCGTTGAGGCTACGCGAGAGGCCTTCAGCGCTCGTGCGAGCCTGCGACTCGCGCTCACCGAGCTCGAACAACTGACCTTGGCTCTCTTGAGCCAGCAAGGCATCGCGCTCGACGTCGAGCCGATCGCGTTGGGCGCGCAAGCGACGCAGTTGATTCTCGAGTTGCTCGATACGAGCGCGCTCGACCTGCACCGTTTGATTGACTGAACCGAATTCGCTGTTGAACGCTTCCCATTGCTGCTGCCACGAGGCGAGCGACTGCTCGGCCGCTTCCAGTGCGGCTGCAGCCGAACGCTCGGCTGCTTGCGCTCGCTCGAGATCGGGTGCTAGTCGCGCAAGCTCATCGCGGATGGCGAGCAATTCCTGTTCGTCACGCGCCATCTGCGCCGATAACGCCTCGAGAGTACGACGCGAATCGGCCAGATCCGCCCGCTTTCGATCACGCGTCTCACGGGCGAATTGAATCTGCTGCTCGGTACGCGAAATATCGGCACCTACAGAATAAAAACGCGCCTGAACTTGCGAGAGTGCATCGGTCTGTTCGGCGTGATAGCCGCGCTGCGTCTCGATCGCCGCCTCAGCGGAGCGCAGATCGGCGAGCGCTGCCTGCATGGCGAGCTCTTTCTCTCGCACCGCCGAATCGTGCACTTCGGCGCCGCTGTCGAGATCGCGCAAACGCAAGGCGAGCAACTCGGCCGTGAGGCGTCGCTCCTGCTCTTTGAGAGTTTGATACTTGCGTGCGCTCGCTGCCTGGCGCTGCAGGTGCCGAATCTGCTTGTCGACCTCGTCACGCAGATCCTGCAGACGTTCGAGGTTTTCACGCGTATCGGCGATGCGACTCTCTGTTTCCTTGCGCCGCTCTTTGTATTTGGAGATTCCAGCGGCCTCTTCGATGAACGCGCGCATCTCGTCGGATTTCGCCTCGATCACGCGCGAGATCATGCCTTGCTCGATGATCGCGTAACTGCGCGACCCCAGACCCGTACCGAGAAATAGCTGCGTGATGTCCTTACGACGGCAACGCGCGCCGTTGATGAAATATCCACTCGAACCATCGCGCGACACTTCGCGACGCAGCGATACCTCGGCATACGCGGCATAGTTGCCACCGATCTTGCCGTCGGAGTTATCGAACACGAGCTCGACCGACGCCTTGCCGACCGGCTTGCGCGAACTTGAACCGTTGAACACCACATCGGCCATCGAGTCGCCACGCAAGTGCTTGGCGGACAATTCACCCATCACCCAACGCACGGCATCGATGACGTTGGATTTGCCGCAGCCGTTCGGGCCCACGACGCCAGTGAGGTTACTCGGGAAGGAAACGGTGGTCGGATCGACGAACGACTTGAACCCGGCCAACTTGATCTTGGTCAAACGCATCTTGTGAAAATTCTCCGCGGTGACTGACCACCGCCTGCGGTCGCTAGTGTAAATTAATCGGCTTCATATCGTCGTCACATCCGGCCCGTGAGTAAGCTTCCATGACCACCCTGCCCTCAACTCAAGTTGACACCTTTCCGAATCCGCAACCGGAAATCGACTACACCATCCGCATGACGATTCCGGAGTTCACCTGCCTGTGCCCGAAGACGGGGCAGCCTGATTTCGCCACCTTCGAACTCGAATACGTCCCGGATCTCGCCTGCGTCGAGCTGAAATCGCTCAAGCTTTACATGTGGTCGTTCCGCGACCGCGGAGCTTTTCATGAAGCCGTCACAAACGAAATCGCTGACCATTTGGCCGGCGCGACGAAGCCCCGGTTCATGCGTCTGACAGGCAAATTCAATGTTCGCGGTGGCGTTTACACCACGGTTATTGCCACTCGTCGCAAGGCGGGCTGGGTGCCGGAACCGGCAGTCAATTTGCCCTGAACATTGGGCTGCACCATCTGAAAGTTTGCCGGTATACTCCCGCGTCCCGCAGAGCCCCTTGAGTTAAGGAGCGCCTGATGCCGGCTAAGAAACCCGCGGCGAAAGCTGCGAAGAACGTCAAATCCGCGACCCCCACTGCGCGCAATAAAGCATCGCCGTCGGTCGCCTCGAACTCCGCGAGCAAAACCTTGCCCAAGAAGAAAACCGGCAAAGCCACCGAATCGGCAGCTGCCGTCGAGACCACCGCAGTCGTGCAGCAAGCGACTGAGAGCGCTCCTGCCAAGCCCGCCCCGGCCAAGAGCAAACCGACCGGAATCACGGCGACTTTCGTGCAGCGGAACCCGCGTCCGATCGTACCCGTTCAGACCGACGGGGATGACGACGAGAACAATCTGCTGGCGGGTCCCCGCAACGTACAGCCGTATATCGCCAAACGCGGCGAGCAATACATGAGCCGCGAGCAGCTCGATCACTTCCGGCAAATACTCGAAAGTTGGAAGCGCGACCTGATGGTCGAGGTCGACCGCACGGTGTCGCACATGAAGGATGAAGCGGCGAATTTTCCCGACCCGAACGATCGAGCCACGCAAGAAGAAGAGTTCAGTCTCGAACTGCGCACGCGCGATCGCGAACGCAAGTTGATCCGCAAGATCGAAGAGGCGCTCAAGCGCATCGAAGACGGCTCGTATGGCTATTGTCTCGAGACCGGTGAAGAAATCGGTATCAAGCGCCTCGAGGCGCGGCCTGTTGCGACCCTCAGCATCGAGGCTCAGGAACGGCGTGAGCGTCGCGAAAAGCAGTACGGCGATCGCGACGATCGTTATCGCTAAGTTGTGACGCACGGCGCTACAGCGCTGCCCTACGTCGGTCGTTTCGCCCCCTCGCCCACGGGCCCGCTGCATGCGGGTTCTCTGCTCGCCGCCGTTGCAAGCTGGCTCGATGCTGCGCATCGATCAGGCGAATGGTTACTGCGTATTGAAGATCTCGACTCGGCACGCAGCCGAGAGCAATGGCGACGATCGTTCCGCTCCGATCTCGCGCGTTTCGGCTTGCGGCCGTCGCGGGAGCCTGTCCTTCAATCTCGGCGAATCGCCCTCTACGAAGATGCCATCGAACGGCTTGGCGCCAAGCGCCTGCTATTTCGTTGCGCCTGCACACGACGCGAACTCGCCGCCGAGGGTGAGCCCTGTTGCCTTCGAGATTGCCGCCATCGTGAACTCGACCCGCGCGAATCGGCACTGCGAGTCGACCTTGGCACACTGCCGACGATCACCGTGCAGGATCGAAGCCTCGGCCCGATTGTTTTCAACCCGAAAATCCATCGGGATGTCGTGATCCGACGACGCGACGGCATCATCTCGTATCAGCTCGCCGTGATCGTCGACGACGCCCTGCAAAAGGTCACTGATGTGGTGCGTGGCGCAGACCTACTGCCGAGCACTGCGTGGCAAATCGCGCTGCAACACGCGCTGGATCTCCCCGCGGTCAACTACCTGCATTTACCGGTGCTCGTCGAGGCGGACGGCAGCAAGCTGGCCAAATCGCGCCATGCGGCTCCGGTGAGTGCAGCGGCGATCATCCCGGCCTTGCAGCAAACCCTGCGATGGTTGCGACAAGACTTGCCATCGCCCGAAACGACACAGCCCGACGAATGGCTCCGTCGGGCTGCGTTGAGTTGGGATCCGGCGCGATTCGCCGGCATCACCGAGATGGCGATCGAGAACTAGCGCTCCTCGACGTCCTTCATCGACAGGCGCACGCGGCCCTGACGATCCACCTCGAGAACCTTGACCTTCACGACATCGCCCTCGTTGAGCTTGTCCGAGACACGCTCGACGCGCTCGTTCGAGATCTGCGAGATGTGCACGAGACCATCGCGACCCGGCAGGATCGTCACGAAGGCACCGAAATCCATCAAGCGAGCGACACGACCCTCGTACACGCGACCCACCTCGACTTCCGCCGTGATGAGTTCGATGCGGGCCTTCGCTTCGCGACCGGCCGTACCGTTGACCGAGGCGATCTTCACCGTGCCATCGTTTTCGATGTCGATGGTCGTTCCGGTTTCTTCGGTGATCTGACGAATGACCGCACCACCCTTACCGATGACGTCGCGGATCTTCTCCGGATCGATCTTCAACGTGATGATGGACGGCGCCCACTCCGACATTGTCTGCCGCGGCGACGAGAGAACCTTGTTCATCTCGCCGAGGATGTGCAATCGACCGGCCTTGGCCTGTTCAAGAGCGACTTTCATGATCTCAGGCGTGATGCCCTCGACCTTGATATCCATCTGCAAAGTCGTCACGCCCGTTGCGGTGCCCGCGACCTTGAAATCCATGTCGCCGAGATGATCCTCGTCACCCAAGATGTCGGTAAGAACCTTGTAGCGACCACCCTCGAGCACGAGGCCCATGGCAACACCGGCTACCGGCGCCTTCAACGGTACGCCAGCATCCATCATCGCCAGTGAGGCGCCGCAGACCGACGCCATAGACGAGGAACCGTTGGACTCGAGAATCTCCGACACCACGCGGATCACGTAGGGGAACTTCTCCATATCCGGCATGACGGCCTGTACACCACGACGGGCGAGATTACCGTGACCGATCTCGCGACGCTTCGGGCCAGACATCATGCCCGTCTCACCCACCGAGAACGGCGGGAAGTTGTAGTGCAGCATGAACGGCTCGCGACGCTCGCCTTCGAGCGCATCAATGATCTGCGCATCGCGGCCCGTGCCGAGAGTCGTCACGACGAGAGCCTGTGTCTCACCACGAGTGAAGAGCGCCGAACCGTGCGTACGCGGCAGCACGCCCACCTTGATCGTGATCGGACGAACCGTCGTGGAATCGCGACCGTCGATGCGCGGCTCACCATTGAGGATGCGCTCGCGAACGATCTTGCTCTCGAGCTTGAAGAGTTGATCATCGATCTGATCAGCCGAGAACTTCGGCGACTCGCCCGCGGTGAGCTGCTCGATGACCGACTTCTTGATCTCGCCGACGCGACCGTAACGCGCCTGCTTCTCGATGATGCGATAAGCCTCAGACAGCGGCGCGTGCGCCACATCGGCCACTGCCTTCTCGAGCTCGGCCGTGGTCGCACTTGGCTTCCACTCCCAACGCGGCTTGCCGCATTCTTTGACCAGCTCGTTGATCGCCTGGATGGCGACCTGCATTTGCTCGTGACCGAACACGACCGAGCCCAGCATGACCTCTTCCGAGAGGCCATTGGCTTCCGACTCGACCATCATCACGCCGTCCTTAGTGCCGGCGACCACGAGGTTAAGAGCCGAGGCCTTCAATTCTTTGGCCGTCGGGTTCAGTAGGTACTTGCCATCCTGATAACCCACGCGAACGGCGCCGATCGGCCCGTTGAACGGAACACCCGCCAACGCGAGCGCAGCCGATGCACCGATCATCGCCGGAATGTCGGCGTCGATTTCCGGATCGAGCGACACTACGGTCGCCACGACCTGCACTTCGTTGTAGAAGCCGTCCGGGAAGAGCGGACGAATCGGGCGATCGATCAGACGTGAGGTCAGTGTTTCCTTCTCGGTCGGACGACCCTCACGCTTGAAGAAGCCGCCCGGGATACGGCCGGCCGCGTAGGTCTTTTCCTGGTAGTTGACCGTCAGGGGAAAGAAGTCGCGGCCCGGAGCCGCTTGCTTGGCAGCGACTGCGGTGCACAGCACCACGGTGTCGCCGAGCGAAGCCACGACCGCTGCAGAGGCCTGACGAGCCATCTCGCCCGTCTCGAGCTTCAGAGTGTTGGAACCGAACTGAAAAGATTTTTTGAACACGGTCACGGAGTAACCCTCGCGAAATAAAGGACAGAAGCAAAAAGGCCGCGCTCAGGAGGCGCGGCCTTCGCTGCGGACTGCTTAACGGCGTAGTCCGAGGCGCTCGACGATTTCCTGATACTTGGCCGGCTTGCTGGCCTTCAGGTAATCGAGCAGCTTGCGACGTTGATTGACGAGCTTCACGAGGCCGCGACGCGAGGAGTGGTCACCCGCATGCGAGGCGAAATGCTGGCCGAGACCGCTGATGCGCTCCGACAGCAAGGCAATCTGTACTTCAGGCGATCCGGTATCTGAGGGACCGCGGCGGAACTCCGTCATCACTCCGCTCTTTTTCTCTTGGCTCAGAGGCATTATGAAAAATCCTTTGAATCTTGATAGTTACAACTAGTTTAAGGGGGCGCATTCTACTCATGCGACCCCTGCCTCACAAGTCGTTTGGCAGCGATCCGCCCCACCCCCGCCACGCGGCCAAGGCCGAGAAACCGCGCGGCAGCGTCCTCTAGCCTCAGCACCTGATCCATCGGCGGTGCCAAGCCGGGGACGACGACCTCCTGTCCCTGGCAGATCCGTCGCGCACCGGCTTCATCGAGCCTGACGAGTGGCAGGTGGGCAACCGCCTCGGAGAGCCCCACCAGAGCCAGCGGTAACCCCTGACGAGCGCACTCCTCGACGGTGGCAAGATCGACCATCTGCGCCGACTCGAACGGCGCCACGCGTTCGCGGCGCAGTAGGCTCACGTGCCCGACCGTACCGAGTTTGCGGGCGATATCCTCGGCGAGCACCCGCACATACGTGCCCTTGCCACAGGTCACTCGACAATCGAGGGCGTGGGGCTCCGGCTGACCGACAAGATCAAGACGCTCGATACGAATCGGGCGAGGCTGGCGTTCTACGGTCTTGCCCGCGCGCGCGAGCCGGTAAAGGGGTTGTCCATCCTGCTTGATGGCCGAGTACATCGGCGGAGTCTGTAGCGACTCGCCGACAAAGCCTTCTAGAACCCGTGCGATTTGCGCTGCGTCGAATAGCGGAACAGGCTGCGTCTCGATGATCTCGCCCTCACGGTCGCCCGTAGAGGTAGCCGCACCGAGACTGATGGTGAATCGATAAACCTTGTCGCCTTCGAGGATCTCGCCAGCAAGCTTGGTCGCCTCACCGAGACACAGCGGCAACATGCCGCTCGCCAACGGGTCGAGGCTGCCGACATGTCCGACTTTGTCGATTCGCAGCAAACGACGCACGCGCTGCCCGGCCGCCGTCGAGGACATGCCAAGCGGCTTGTCGAGCAGCAACACGCCGTCGATCGAAATCGGCGTCAAGCGGGATCGTCTTTGTGTTGATCGTCGCGTACCGCGCGATCGATCAAAGAGGTGAGACGGATCGCCTCGCCGATACTGGAATCGAACACGAACTCGAGCCGCGGCGCGTGACGCAGGCCGAGTCGACGACCCACCTCGCCGCGCAGAAACCCCGCCGCGCGCTCGAGACCCGCGCCGACTTCGTCGGCGGGATGTCGATCACCAAACGGCACGAAAAACACCTGGGCTACGCTCGCATCGGGCGAGAGCTTCACCGCCGTCAACGTGACGGTGCCGACTCGCGGGTCCTTGACCTCCCGTGAAATCAACTCCGACAGGACGCGCTGGATTTCCGCGCCGATGCGTTGCTGTCGCGCCTTGCCAGCCATCGCGAAAGAGGAAGCGGGTCCCGCTGCGATCACTCGATCGCGCGGGCCACCTCAACGCGGGCGAAGCATTCGATCTGATCGCCGACACGCACATCCTGATAGTTCTTCACGCCGATACCGCACTCGGTACCTGCGCGCACCTCACCGACATCGTCCTTGAAACGACGCAGCGATTCGAGCGCACCCTCAAAGATAACCACGTTGTCGCGCAACACACGGATCGGATTGTTACGCTTGACGGAGCCTTCCATGACGAGACAGCCGGCGACGACGCCGAACTTGCTCGACCGGAACACATCGCGAACCTGCGCCGTACCGACGATCTGTTCTTTGATCTCCGGTGCGAGCAAACCACTCATGCGTTGTTTGATGTCATCGATGGCTTCGTAAATGATCGAGAAGTAGCGGATATCGGCACCGGTCTCCTTGACCGCTTCACGAGCCGCACCATCGGCGCGAACATTGAAGCCGAGCACCAGCGCCTTCGAGGCCGCTGCAAGCTGGACATCCGAGGCTGTGATTCCGCCGACGCCGCTCGCCACGACCTTGACCGTGACTTCGTCCGTCGAGAGCTTGGTGAGGGCATCACGCAGCGCTTCGGCGCTACCCTGTACGTCCGTTTTGATGACGACGCTGATGACACCCGCCTTCTCTTCCGTCATCTGCGAGAACACGTCGCCAACGGCAGCCGCCTGCTTGGCGAGCTTCACGTCGCGGAACTTGCCCTGTCGATAGAGTGCGACCTCACGTGCCTTGCGTTCGCTCTCGACCGCCAGCATTTCATCGCCTGCATTCGGTGCGCCCGACAAGCCGAGCACGAGCACGGGCATCGACGGAGTAGCCTCGTCGACAGACTTGCCCTTCTCGTCGAACATGGCACGTACGCGACCAAACTCTTGCCCCGCGATGATCGGATCGCCGGTACGCAGGGTGCCGCGCTTAACGAGCACCGTTGCCACCGCACCACGACCTTTCTCGACGCTCGCTTCGATGATCAGACCCGAGGCGAGCCCCGTGGCAGGCGCATTGAGTTCAAGCACTTCGGCTTGCAGCAAAATGGCCTCGAGCAACTGATCGATACCGGCACCCGTGTGCGCGGATACGTTCACGAACATGTTCTCGCCACCCCACTCTTCGGGGATGACTTCCTGCTTCGAGAGCTCGGTACGCACTCGATCGGGATCTGCCGACGACTTGTCGATCTTGTTGACGGCCACCACGATCGGTACGCCTGCAGCGCGAGCGTGCTGGATCGCCTCGAACGTCTGGGGCATGACGCCGTCATCGGCTGCCACCACCAGAATGACCACGTCGGTCGCCTTGGCACCGCGAGCACGCATCGCCGTAAAGGCAGCGTGACCCGGCGTGTCGAGAAAGGTGACCGTGCCTTTGGGCGTTTGCACCTGGTAGGCGCCGATGTGCTGCGTAATACCGCCTGCCTCACCGGCGGCGACCTTCGCCTTGCGGATGTAGTCGAGCAGCGATGTC
>JACCDP010909228.1_pt1 | contig 42168 bp, 39 predicted proteins | sample 7445841 | NCBI WGS metagenome assembly JACCDP01 (sample SAMN15323441, study PRJNA562643) | freshwater metagenome | isolation source: river surface water | place: USA:Blue River Watershed | collected 2017-08-17 | reverse complement strand
GGTAGGAAGAGGTCATACAAGCTCTCGCGACCATCAGCACCTTGATAAATTCCGTTGGTAATTCGCTGCATGGCATTAGTGCACCTTAAAACTTACGTATTTGATCACGTGACCTTTTGCATGGAACAAGGTTTCATAATGCGTTTTGATCCGAAAGATGGTGTTTTCAACGGAGTCTTCGGCACCGTTTAGCGTAGCGTACAGGTCCGGACGGTAATCGATGATGGTATAACCGTGCAGCTCGATTTCTTCCATTGTGAAATCAAATAGCAGGTCGTTGTCAGTTTTCATGTGAATCGTTCCTCCAGGTTTCAAAAACGAACGATAGCGGTTGATGAAAAGTGACGAGCTCAACCTTTTTTTTGGTTTTTGGGGTTGTGGATCGGAAAAGGTGAGCCAGATTTCATCCACTTCGTCGGGACCGAACAAGGATTCGACAAAATCGATGCGGGTTCTCAAAAAACCCACGTTGTTGAGGTTTTCTTTGAGCGCTTGTCGCGCACCTATGAACATGCGGTTGCCTTTGATGTCCAAGCCGAGGAAGTTTTTCTCCGGAAACAAGCGTGACATACCCACGGAGTATTCTCCCTTACCGCATCCCAATTCCAACACGATGGGATGATCGTTCTTGAAAAAATCACGGTGCCAATGACCCTTCATAGGAAAGGATGCTTGGTAGTGGTGTTCCAGTACGTTCGAAAAGGTTTTGATGGCAGCAAAACGCGCCAATTTATCTTTAGCCATTGCAGGTGCGAAGGTACACATTTCAAGCTTTTTTTTGTCAATGAAAGAATGCAATTAATTTTGCAAGGTCATGCATTACATCGAACCGTTTTTCCGTTGGAGGGGTGAGTACATTGCCTCGGAGGACCCCAAATCCCCTTTCTATGAGCGGGAGTATAGCGAGTTTGAATTTGAGCACCGGATTTATAATTTCCTAATCCACCCGCAATGGGACGAATTTGGTTCCACTACCTTGTATCTTAAAATCTTATTTGTGGATTACGATGCAGGGAGCTGTATCCTGGAACTCATCGGCGAATGGAACGATGCCATTGAAAATGATATCATGACCCTGAAGTCGAACGTTATTAACCCTTTGGTGGAGGAGGGTATTACGCAATTCGTACTCATTTTGGAGAACGTCTTGAATTTTCATTTTTCCGACGATTGCTATTACGAGGAGTGGTTCGACGATATTGAACATGGTTGGATTGCAGCCGTAAATGTGCATCCTCATGTAGCCAAGGAAATGCAGCGTATTCACGTGGATTCTTATATAGCCATGGGGGGAGAGCTGGACGACCTTGAGTGGCGCACATTCAAACCTCATCATTTACTGCAAAAAGTAGAGAATTTAGTGACGCATCGCCTCAATTAGCGTAACCTTGATGGGATATAAGCGTAAGGAGGTGCATGTCAAAAAACCAATTTCAATTCTCATACGAATTACTCCCTCACTGGAATCACCTTTCGGAATCAGATCAAACCTTAGTTCATCAAGCTCTGGAGGCTATGGAAAAAGCCTATGCCCCCTACAGTAAGTTCAAAGTTGGAGCCTCAGTTTTATTAGCTACGGGTCAAGTCATTTGCGGTTCTAATCAAGAAAATATTGCGTTCCCGTCGGGTTTGTGCGCTGAACGGGTGGCTTTGAATTACGTTGGCGCCAATTTTCCGGGGTTGGTTATTGATACCTTGTGCATAGTAGCAAAAGGGGAACTCATGCCCAACGAGCAGTTGCTTTCACCTTGTGGAGGTTGCAGACAGGTTATGTTGGAGTCCGAAAACCGTCAAGATACTCCGATACGCGTTATTTTAGTTAACCAAGACCAACGAACCATGATCGTGCATCGAGTGAAGGATTTACTGCCGTTTGGTTTCGGAAAATAATTCCTTTTCTTACCATAATTACTTATTAACATGGGGCGTTTTTCCACAAAACATGCTGTATTTTTGTGGGATAAATTATTAGCACCATGAACAGTTGGTTTACCGTTAGAGTAAAATACACGAAGCAGTTGGAAAATGGCACCCTCAAAAGGGTTACAGAACCTTATTTACTGGCCGCAATGACCTTTACCGATGCTGAAGCTCGGATTTATGAAGAACTTGGATCCTACATACGTGGCGAATTCATGGTGGTCGGAATTGCTCGAACGGATTTGTCCGATATTTTTCAATACGAGGATTCTGCCACGTGGTTTAAATGTAAAATCACCTATGGAATCGAGGAGGAGGATGGCGACAAGAAGAAAAAAGTCGCTCAAAATTTTCTCGTTTCGGCCCCGGATGTTAAAGAAGCATACAGCCGCATGGAGGAAAGCCTTGCAGGTTTGATGATCGATTACCAAGTACTCTCGATTGTTTCTTCTCCCATCCTTGAAATTTTTCCTTACCGAGATGAAGAAGTGCAATCCCCTGGGAAAAAAGTTCTAGTAAATGAAGAACCAGAACCCAGTTCTAAGGGAGTAGTGTTCAGTGCTTCAGGGTCAGACTTGGATGAATTGGAGGAAGAGGATGCTGCATCGGACAGCTCCTTGGAAGATCACTTTGACGAAGATCATGAGTAATCCCATTGAAGACTTACGTAACGACCACAGCGATTTTACAAGAAACACGAAGGCTTTAACCTTTGATAATCCATGGGATGGTTTCCATGCGTGGTTCAACGAAGCCGTGCATCAGGGGGAGCTTGAGGCTAATGCGATGGTTATTGCCACCGTTAATTCGGAGGGAATGCCCAGCGCTCGAGTTGTTTATTTGAAAGAAATTTTCGAAGAATCGTTTGTTTTCTATACTAATTACCTTTCGGAAAAAGGACGGGATTTGAGCTTGAATCCCAAGGCAAGCTTGTTGTTTTTTTGGCCAGGATTGGAACGACAAATTCGCATTCAAGGAATAGTGCATAATATCGATGAGGTCATCAGCGATGCTTATTTTGCTTCACGACCTAGGGAAAGTCAACTCGGTGCTTGGGCCTCGTTTCAATCGGAACACTTAAATTCCATGGAGGAAATAACAGCAAGGTTTCAGGAGTTTTCGGCAAAGTACCCGAACGAAGTTCCCCGTCCAGCGCATTGGGGAGGCATGGCTTTGGTTCCAAGCAAGTTTGAATTTTGGCAAGGAAAACCTTCTCGCTTGCACGAACGTTTGGTGTTCGAAGGGAGTTCCAATACATGGGATAAATTTCGTTTGAATCCGTAATGATATGAAGGAACAACCAACGGAAATCATCGTTTTGCCCTCGGGAATCCGATTGGTCTACTTGAAGTCGAACAGTCCCGTGGGCCACTTGGCTTTTTATTTCAAAGGAGGGAGCAGGAGTGAACCCATGGAGAAAATGGGTTTAGCGCATTATCTCGAACACTGTATTTTCAAAGGAACCAAGCAACACGGTCCTATGTGGATTTTATCCCGACTTGATGAGGTAGGAGGGGAGTTGAATGCCTTTACCGCCAAGGAAGAAATCTGTGTACATGCCACTTTCTTGAACAAATATACCAAGCGAACCTTTGAATTAATGTCGGATTTGGTGATGAATTCCACCTTTCCACTGGAGGAAATTGAAAAGGAAAAAGAGGTGATCATCGATGAAATTAATTCCTACAAAGACAGTCCTGTCGACCGTTTAATGGATGAATTTGACGCTTTGTTATTTCCGGGAAGTACCCTTGGAAATCCAATTTTAGGAACAAAGAAGTCTGTCAAAGGATTGCAGCAAGACGATTTGTTGCAGTTTATTCAGTCCAACTTCACCGCGGATAATTTAGTGATTTCCTATGTAGGAAAAGAATCCCAACAACGGTTAGTGAACCTGATCCATGAATGTTTGCCGGAATTACCATTAAAGGCCCAAAATTTACAGTTCGAAGTTCCCGAAAAAGCCCAAGTGTTTCGCCTTCGTAAAAAGGAATCGAACCATCAATCCCATGCCATTCTCGGGGCTTATGCCCCTTCTTTTCGCGACGATGACCGTTTAATGATGAACCTCCTAATCAATTACCTTGGAGGTCCAGCGATGAATGCTCGATTGAATGTCGTAATTCGTGAAAAGTACGGTTTGGCTTACCATGTAGAGGCGAATTACACGGCGTTGGAGGATTCCGGTTATTGGGGGATACTGCTTTCGGCAGAGCAAAAAAACATTGACAAATCCATGGAGTTGGCCAAAAAAGAACTGAGCAAGCTCAATATCCAAGGCCTTTCCAAAGCCCAATTGCAAAAACTTAAGGTGCAGTTTTTAGGTCAGCTGTCCATTGCATCAGAAAGCAACAATGCACGGTGTATGGCGAATGGAAAAACCTTGTTGGTCTATGATCGAATCGATGCTCTTTCGGAAACCTTTCGTAAAATCCAAGCCGTAAAATTGGAAGAAATTAATGCCGTAGCGACCAAGTACTTTTCTCCCGAAAACGTTTGTGAATTGGTGTACGATAAAAAGTAAATCACTTACCTGCGGTCACCAAAAATTTTACTGCCTACCCGAATAAAGGTGCTGCCTTCTTCGACGGCAATAGGATAGTCATCGCTCATGCCCATGGAAATTTCTTGGAAGCTTTCAACGGAGGAAAAATGATGTTGTTTTAAGGTTTTGAAGGTCGAGGCCAAGGCCTTAAATTCTTGGCGAATTTGTGTTGTGTTGTCGGTAAACGTCGCCATACCCATGACTCCGCAAAGTTGTATGTTATTTAGGGAGTCGAGGACCTTAGGTGTAAGGAATACGTTCGCTTCCTCCATCAAAAAACCAAATTTACTTTCCTCTTGTGCGATATGAAATTGCAGTAAACACGGTATTTTTCGTCCGATTTTTTGTCCCTGTTTATCGATTTCTTGGAGCAGTTTTATGCTATCAACTCCATGAATTAAATGCACAAATGGGGCAATGTATTTAACCTTGTTACTCTGAAGGTGACCGATCATATGCCATCGGATATCCTTGGGAAGCGCTTCGTATTTCGCTACCAATTCTTGTACTTTGTTTTCGCCAAAATCCCGTTGTCCAGCTTCATAGGCCTCCATGATTTTGTCCATGCCCTGCGTTTTGGATACGGCGATGAGCTTGGTCATTACGGGAAGCGAGGCGTTGATTTGATGAATCGTTTCGCTAATCATTGAGGTTCATTATGGTAAGTCCGCTGCGTAATTTGGGTTCTACCCACGTGGATTTTGGAGGCATGTACATGCCATGATCGGCTACTTTTTTGACCTCGTCCATCGTGAGAGGGTACAGGAAGAAAGCCACCGAAAATGTTCCATCGTTAACTTGGTTTAACACCTCATTGAAGGGCGTGTTGCCGGGAACAAAGGAGATGTCTTGAGAGGTCTTAAGGTCTTTGATCTTTAAAATGGGTTGTAAAATCCATTGAGTAAGAAGTTCCGCATCCAGGCTTAATGTTGGGTGATCTTTTTGTATCAAGGAATCATAGAAGATGAGGCTATAACATGTTTTGTTCAGGTAAATCGTGATTTCGTGCTTTCTTTGAGGCTTTCGTGGTGTACGAAGTTCTTCTAGGGTTCCCCATTTTTCAAGCTGCTTTAAAAAGACCTCACTCGATTGACCGTTAAGATGCCGAACAAGCCGCTGAAATTCAAGAATTTTTAAGTCTTCTTCCTGCACATAATAGCTCAAGAACTTTCGTCCTTTCTCCTTCGCTCCTTTAGATTTTTCTTGTAGATAATACGCTACGGAAGAGGCGCTCCGGTGGTGACCATCTGCAATATAGGTGGCAGGAATTTGTAGGAAGCATTGAATGAGTGCCTCGGTTTTTGCTTGGTCGATGATCCAAAGCTCATGTTTGTTTAGATCGGTAGTAGAAAATTCATATTCAGGACGATCCACCAATACCGCAGCAATCAGTGCATTGATGCGTTCATTGCCTTGGTATGACATTAATACCGGTTCGGCGTTTAATCCTACGACTTCGAGGTATTCGGTAAAAACCGCTTCACGTGCAGTGAGCGTAGCTTCGTGTTTTTTGATAACATCGTTCAGGTAGTCTTCGGCATCTGCTCCGCCAATGATTCCCGTGTAACTACGGTCGCTGCTCGTTTGCCGGTAAAGGTATAAATGGGGTTCTGCGTCTTGAATTAAAATGCCTTTTTCTTGAAATGATTCATATCCTTTTTTAACCAGCGCAAAGCGCTCGGGTGAATTTGCCTTGGATTTTAATGCTTTATTAAACTCGGGATTGATAATGTGTAAGAGCGTGAAGGGATTGTCCTCAATTTTCGCTTTTAACACATTGCTTTTGTAGGAGTAATAAGGTCTTGTTGCCACTAAATGCACCTTGTCCCTTACCGGACGAATAGCTCGGAATGGGTGGAGAATTGCCATGGTTAGAATTTATAACTGACTCCTAAGCTTGGTAGGATGGGAAATTGATAAATAATCTTGGAGGTAATTCGGTTTACGTAAAAAATATTGTTGCGGTTGTACGCATTGGTAACGCTGCCTGTAACCTCCATATGCGTTTTATTTTTGAATCTGAATTGTTTTTTCACGGTTATATCCAATCGGTGATACGAAGGTAGCCTACGGCTATTGAAGGTTCCGAGTAAAGTGCTGATGGTAGATGGATTATTCGTAACATAATCCGTTGTAACGCCTCCTGAAAAATTCTCTGCTTGGTAAAACCCTGCAGTGGGCGTAAAAGGAAGACCCGAGCCCAAATTCCATCGAACGTTGAGTTCAAGGTCTTTCTTTTTCCCGAATTGATAAGACCCAACCACGTTTACATTATGCCGTCGGTCGAATACGGGAAAATACTCTGTGAAGCCATCCCATCGGGTAGAATAACTGTAGGAGTATACCCCCCAAAAGAAAAAACGGTCAAGGGATAGCTTGTACAAAACATCGATTCCATAGGTTGTGCCAGATTCAATGATGAAGTCTTTTTTGAACACATCTGCTACATTAGCAAATTGGGCTAAATCGTCGTAGAGTTTATTTTGGTTGATATTACTTAACTGCGAAAAATATTTATAGTAGCCTTCAACATTGATGAAATTGCTTTTGTTAAGATCGTACTCTAAACCTAAAATGCCGTGCCACGCGTACTGAAGTCCGTTTTTAATTTTCTTGGTATTTCCATATTCGTTGACAAATTCCTCTTGCACGTTGGTTGGAGCCGATAACAATCCGTTGAATAAGTTAACAATATCTTTATCGCTCGAAGCGGAGGTGAAATTTTGTGAATAACGGCCTCCCGAGAATTTCACCCTTAATTTTTCGGTGGCGTTGTACTTAAGTCCCAAGCGAGGTTCGGGTGATACGGTACTCAGGGAAGCATAGGCTTGAACACGGAAACCTGCTTGCATGACCCAACGAAGGTTTTTCGAGACCCTTCGGTAATTGTAATATGCCCCAATTTCCGTATTAAAATTAAAGAGTTCGATGCGTCGTTTCGCTTCATTGAAGGTAACGAATTCGGTGTTAAATCCGGAAAAGTTGAACCCATAATTCATTTCACCTTCGTTCTTTAAAAAGTACGAAAAATCAAAACCTAAATCAAAACCACCGATTTTGGAATAGCGAGGTTCTACCTGCGATTCGCTGAAGGTAGTTTCAAAATTTGACCCATTGACGTGCCCTCGAACAAAAACAGGGGAGCCTGAAGGGATGAGCAAAAAGTTTATGCCTCCTCCTGATGCTTGCCAATTTAAATCTGCGATTTGATAATTGACGCTGTCCTGGTTGTGAAAGCCGAACACGCTCATTTTTGATCCTCCATCACCGGTAAACGTTACTTTACCGTATAAATCGGTAAAATTAAAAGGCAATCCATCGCCTTCATTAACCCGTGGGTACAAGGATTTAGAGGTGTAATCCAGCAGGCTATGTTTGGCAGTGAACACATAGGATCCAGGAGAAAGCCTTCCGTTTTTAGCTTTACTCAAAGGACCTTCCAATACGAGTTTTGCCAAGAATGGAGAAACCGAAGCTTTACCGCCAAAAGATCCACGATCGCCATCTCGGTAGGAAATATCCATAATGGAAGACACCCTGCCACCGTATTTCGATTCGAAACCTCCTGTGTAGATGTCAACGGATTTAACTAATTCTGTTTCGAAAATCGAGAAAAAACCGATGGAATGAAAAGGGTTATAAATAGTCATTCCGTCCAACAAGGTTTTATTTTGAATGGGTGTACCACCACGAACGTAGAATTGTCCTCCTTGGTCACCGGTAGTAGTAACCCCTGGGGTTACCGAAACAGCACCCAAAACATCGCTCTCTGCTCCATATACTGGAATTCGTTCGACCGCTGCTTTATCAAATTTAACAATGCCAACATCGGGCTTTGTTTTTTTAGTTTTTGACTCAGCGGTTACGACTACATCGTCAAAAATTAAATCAGAGGGGGTTAGGAGAATGCTTACATCAACAATTTTCTTGTCGCCTTGTAACTTGATGGGTATGAAGGTTTTTTTGTATCCTGAAACTCGAAGGCGCAAAATGTAGCTTCCTGGGTTCAGTTTTGGAATGGAAAATAATCCGTTTTGATCCGTCATAGCGCCAGCGACTAGCGCACTATCCTCTGATAATAAGGTTACTTTTTCGTTGCTTACCGCTTCACCCGTTTTTTCATTGCTAACAAAACCACGAACATTGTATTGCTGAGCCAAAGCACCTTGTAAGGTCAGAAAAAACAGGAGAAAAATGAGGAGAGACCTGAGCATAAATATAATTTGCCCGAAGTTACGTAATTTATGGCTAAAACAGCTTATTGTCGGTCGTTGAGTGTCTGGTTTATCTGTTTTCGTTGAACAAGGCCTCGACGAATGCCGATTTTTCAAACAATTGCAAATCTTCCATTTTTTCACCAACTCCAATATATTTTACGGGTATTTGCATTTGGTCGGAGATGCCTATTACGACGCCACCTTTGGCGGTGCCATCTAATTTCGTTATGGCCAGTGCATTAATATCCGTGGCTTGGGCAAATTGCTTCGCTTGTTCGTAGGCGTTCTGTCCAGTTGAACCGTCTAGAACCAATAATACTTCGTGAGGAGCATTGGGATATACCTTGCTCATGACCCTTTTGATTTTACTTAATTCGTTCATCAAATTCACCTTGTTGTGAAGTCTACCTGCCGTATCAATAATGACAACATCGGCATTATTTGCTTTCGCTGATTGAAGGGTATCATAGGCCACACTGGCTGGGTCTGCATTCATGCCTTGTTGAACAATATCGACCCCAACCCGCTGTGACCAAATGATTAATTGGTCCACCGCTGCAGCTCGGAAGGTGTCTGCGGCACCTAAAACTACTTTTTTGCCTCCTGCCTTAAATTGATGTGCTAACTTTCCAATGGTGGTTGTTTTTCCAACACCGTTAACTCCCACCACCATGATGACGTAAGGTTCCCCTGGGTTCGTTGATAAATTATTTTCCAACGAGATGCTGCTCTCCGCCAGCAGCGTGGAAATTTCTTCTTTTAAAATGGTATTGAGTTCATCGGTGTTGAGTACCTTATCACGTTTAACACGTATTTCAATGCGCTCAATGATTTTTAATGTCGTGGCAACCCCAACATCCGAAGCAATCAACAGTTCTTCTAAATTGTCTAATACCTCATCGTCAACGGTTGATTTTCCCAAGATTGCTCGGGAAATTTTCGATAGAAACGATTGTTTCGTTTTCTCAACTCCTTTGTCAAGATTTTCGTTTTTACCGCGTGAAAAAAAGTCAAATAAACCCATAGTGAAAAAAAAATCCCGGAAAGACCGGGACTAACTTTTTGTAAATGCTACTTATTTAGAGAACCACTCCTTTACCTTATCGTTGTGAACGATCTCTTCTTTTGTGGTGTATGAACCTGATTTCGCGGATTTAGTCATCTTAATTACCTTGGTGTGTTCTTTTCCTCCACCTTTCTGCAAGGATGCAACTACTTTCTTAGCCATGTTCTACTTATTTAATTTCTTTATGTACGGTGTAACGCTTTAATACCGGATTGAATTTTTTCAATTCCATACGATCGGGCGTATTTTTTCTGTTTTTCGTGGTAATATACCGCGACATACCGGCCATTCCTGACTCTTTATGCTCAGTGCACTGAAGTATCACTTGAATTCTATTCCCTTTAGCTTTCTTTGCCATGTTCGTTCTTTTACTCGATTACTTTAATTATTTCAAAAAACCTTTCGCCCTTGCATCCTTGAGACAAGCAGAAATACCTTTCTTGTTTACTGTGCGTAATGCGGCAGCAGAAACTTTTAAAGTAATGTAGTTGTCCTCTTCCGGAACATAGAACTTTTTGGTTAACAAATTCGGAAGGAAACGTCGCTTGGTTTTACGGTTTGAGTGGGAAACATTGTTTCCTACCATAACAGATTTCCCAGTAAGTTGACAAATGCGTGACATGATTCTTGTGTTTTACTTTTAATTAAAGCGGGTGCAAAGAAACGATATTTTTCCTATATAAACAAGTGAATATTATTTTTTACTCAAATATTACCTAACAACCCTTCAAATCATGAATCCAGCATAGATAACCTCAATAAATTCAAGGCGGCAAGGGTCGTCATTTCAATGTTTCTTCCACGATTGTCCCCAAAGGTAAAACGCTTAGCATAACTGCCTTTCGGGCCGGAGAGACCAATCCAAACCGTACCAACTTCATCTTTGGAATCTCCTTTGGAAGGCCCCATGATTCCGGTGGTACTTAAACAATAATCGGTTTTAAGGCGTTTTCTACCTTCCTCCGCCATTCGCAAGGAAACTTCTTCGCTGACAACGTCATGTTGTTCAATGAAAGAAAGGGGAATACCTAAGAGTTCGCTTTTTAAAGCCGTGTGATACGTGAGTAAACTCCCACGAAAATAGCCGGATGATCCTGGAATCTCCACCAAAGCCGAAGCCAAAGTTCCTGCGGTACAACTTTCAACGGTTCCTACAGTCGCCTTGTTCTTCAATAGAAGTTTCCCAACAACTAGAGCAATGGTATCATCCTCATACCCGATAATTAAGCTAGGTATGATGGATTGCAATTCTTGAATTTTGGTTTCAATGATATCGTGATCCTTTTTACCCCGGAAAGATCCAATGCGTAATTTCACCAATCCAGGTGCAGGTAGGTAGGCCAGGCTTAGATCTAATTTCTCCAATGATTCTTCCCAGGGAGCAATGCGTTCTGCTAAAAAACTTTCCCCTAGTCCTTGGGTAACAACTGTCCGATGATATAAGGCATTCAAAGAATATCTTTCTACAATTCTTGGTAAAATTTCTTCGCTAAATATTCCTTTCATTTCATAAGGCACCCCCGGAAGGCTGATGACGGATTTTCCCTTGGCTTGAAACCACATTCCCGCCGCCGTTCCCCATCGGTTGGGTAGAATTTCGCATCCATCAGGCAGGTGTGCTTGTTCAATATTCACTTGCAACATGGGGCGGTTGCGTCGGGCAAAAAAATCTTCGATGTGTTTCAAGGTGGGTTCGTGAAGTACCAGAGGCATTTCAAAATACTTTGCCAATACCTTTTTGGTCCGGTCGTCTTTGGTCGGACCCAGACCTCCCGTTACAAGGATTAGATCAGCTTCAGTAACTTCAATGGCACGTCGAATGTGATCCGCATCATCCGAGATGGTGAGAACTTCTTGAATTCTGGCACCGAGCAAGGACAACTCTTTTCCAAGCCATGAAGCATTGGTATTGACGGTTTGGCCAATTAATAATTCATCTCCGATTGAAATAAGGGTTACCCTCATGCTTTTACAAATTTTGCAATCGATTCAATATGACCTGTATGGGGAAATTGATCTACTAAACTGAATTTCTCAAGGACATAACCCGCATCGAATAAGGTGGAAGCATCCCTCGCTTGTGTCGAGGGGTTGCAGGAAATGTACACAATTCTTTTTGCCCCAAGAGCTATGGTTTTTAATAATGTTTTTGGAGCAATTCCGGCACGTGGTGGGTCCAGGATAAGCGCTCCAATTTTCCCTTCATATTCTGGATGTTCTTTTAAAAACTTACCGACATCTGCGGCATAAAATTCCACATTGGAAAGTCCATTTTTTAGCGCATTTTCTTTGGCATCCTCAATGGCCTCCTGAACAATGTCCACTCCTGTTATTTTTCCAAAGCCCCTCCTTTTAGCCACCAGTTGGGCAATCGTCCCTGTTCCGCAAAATAAGTCGAGAATTTCCACGCTTTCATCAAGATCCTCTAATAAGTAATCAATGGCTTTTTGATAAAGCAGTTCTGCACATTGAGGGTTGGTTTGGAAAAAGCTTTCCATCCTCATTTGAAAAGTTAAACCTAACAGGCTTTCTTCCACCATTGGTACTCCATACAATACCTTGGTTCTACCGTTTTCAATTTTGGAACGGTCCGCAACATCATCGTTTATGGTGTGTTGGATGCCAGCAATTCTCGGCCCGTGTAATTCAAGAACTTTAGCAACAAAACCTTGAACGTTAAACGATTTTATTCCTTCGGATGAGGTGACCAAATGAACTAAAAGTTGGTCGTCTTTAAAGGATTTTCGAACTACAATGTGGCGGAAAAATCCTGTTTTTTTCGGCGGATGCCAAGCGGGTAATTGGCTGTTTTCAAGATAGGAACGCAATACGGGAAGTTTTTCTTCCCAGGATTTATCGAATAATCCGCTCGGGCGGTTTAAGTTCTCGACTTTCCACCAAGTACCTCGTCGCTTAAAACCCAATGCGAATGCGTCGTCTTTTTCTTCTCCAGTTTCAAGCACATGTTCAATGCTCGAAAAACTGTATTCCATTTTGTTGCGATAGAAATAGGTGGACGGCGATTCAATGTACTCATCAAGCTTCTCGTGAATTTTTCGGTCGCCGCTTATTTTTGCAAAGGTGCTTAGGGTAGATTCGGTTTTTACGGTTCGCTGAAGTTCTTCGGGAATGAAGAGATAAGGCGCGCCTGAAATTTCTTGAAAATCAGTCATTACTTCGCAGGCAGCTCTTTGAACAACTTCCACTAATTTTGCCTCCGCGTGCTGTTTCCTTTTGACGTCTATTTTGGCTTTAACAATTTGACCCGGAAAGGCATTGTCGACAAAGACAATAAAATGGGAGCCCTCAACAGGTATTTTAGCGATTCCTCGTCCGCCGAAGGCGTAACCGTCAATGGTTAGCTCAACAATCTCTCCTCGATGAAACATGCTTAAATCATTCCGCGAATTACCCCCTTATCCGATGCTTGGATAAACCCAAGGATTTCGTCGCGAAGTTCGGACGCTGGAACCGTTTCTAGGGTGGATTGAATGCCTTTGGTCATGTTGCTATTTTGAACGTACAGACAGCGGTAAATATCCTCGATCTGGCGCACGTCCTCATCGCTGAATCCTCTTCGCCTCAAGCCAACGGAATTTACCCCAGCAAAAGTTAAAGGCTCACGTGCCGCTTTAATATAGGGTGGCACATCTTTTCGAACCAGAGAAGCACCTCCGATAAAAGCGTGTTTGCCGATGTGCACAAATTGCTGTGCGGCAACCTTACCCTCAAGAATGGCGTGGTCATCGATCATAACATGTCCAGAGAGTCCGGTATAGCTGGCGAGTATCACATGGTTTCCTATCTGGCAGTCGTGGGCAACGTGAACGTAGGTCATCAGCAGACAATGAGATCCAATCGAAGTTTTCCATTGATCCTTGGTTCCTCGGTGAATGGTGACGCATTCGCGAATTTTTGTGTAATCACCGATTTCTACCGTGGTATATTCGCCGTCGAATTTCAGATCTTGCGGCACGACCCCGATCACTGCTCCAGGAAATATTTCACAAAATTTCCCAATGCGAGTTCCTGGGTATAAATGAACGTTGCTATGTACGATTGTCCCTTCACCAATGATCACGTCTTCATGTATCATGGCGAAAGGCGCAACCTGAACGTTTTTGTCTAATTGTGCCTTAGGGTGGATGCAAGCGAGGGGTGAAATCATGCGATTTTGTCTTTTACAACTTGAGCTAACATTTCTGCTTCCATGACCGCTTTTCCATTAACATAAGCAATGCCTGACATTTCCACTAAACCACGTCGAATGGGTGAAATTAGCTTTAATTCAAAGACTACGGTGTCGCCTGGAATAATTTTAGATTTGAACTTGACCTTATCGATTTTCATGAAATAGGTCGTGTAAAGGTGGGGTTCGTCCACCTTACTCAAAGCGAATATTCCACCAACTTGCGCCATCGCTTCAATTTGTAGAACGCCAGGAAAAACAGGGTTTCCAGGGAAATGGCCTGTGAACATGGGCTCGTTCATCGTGATGTTTTTTACACCCACAATGGAATCCTCGGAAATAGAAAGTATTTTATCCACTAATAAAAAAGGATATCGGTGCGGCAACATGCGTTCGATGTCCTGAATGTTGTAGAGCGGATCTTGGCTTAGGTCAAAGAAACGTCCTTTAGACTGTTGTTTTTTGATTTGGTTCTTGAGTATTCTAGCAAAGGCAACATTCCCAAAATGCCCTGGTCGAGCGGCTAAAATATGAGCCTTTATGGGGCGTCCTACCAGCGCTAAATCTCCTACAATATCCAATAGTTTATGTCTGGCGGGTTCATTTTCAAATTGCAACTTGGTGCTGTTCAGGACCCCGATGCCTTCGATGTTGACGTCCAAACTTTCTTTTCCTAAAAGTTGGGCTAAACGATCCAGCTCTTCTTTGGAGATATCGGTTCGGTCCACTAAAACAATGGCATTGTCTAAATCACCGCCTTTGATTAAGTTGTTTTTTGCAAGAAATTCTAATTCACGTAGGAAGCAAAACGTTCTGCACGGTGCAATTTCTTTGTTGAATTCTCCCAAATGGTACATGCTCGCATGTTGTGTTCCCAGAACTGGTGAATTATAATCTACCATTACCGTAATGCGGTAAACGGGATTTGGAACGGCTAAAAATTCAATGTTTTTCTCAAGATCTTCCCACGGAATGATTTCATCCAACTCTAGATAAACGCGTTCTGCTTCTTGTTCTACTTTACCGGTCTTTTCAATGGCATGTACATAAGGAAGGGCGCTTCCATCTAGGATAGGAATTTCGGGGCCGCTCAATTTTATCAAGGCGTTATCAATTCCACAACCCACTAAGGCGGCTAATACGTGTTCTGTGGTATACACCCGCACCCCTTTAAACTCCAAGGTCGTACCACGATCTGTTGCCACGACATAATCAACATCTGCCGGAATAATAGGCGAACCTTCCACATCGATTCGTTGAAATTTATACCCTTGGTTTTCGTTGGCCGGGCAAATTTCTAAGCTAACTTTTTCACCGGTGTGCAATCCAACTCCGATGAATTGAAGAGGAGCAGCTAAGGTGCATTGCATTTCTACCATTACTTATCCTTGTTTTCTTTTAATTCGTTTAGTTCTTTGCGCAAAGCTCTTAGCTCATCCATAAGCTCAGGCAAACGGCGAAAGCCGATGAACGAGCGCTTGAAATCGTTTAAGGAAATTGCAGGAGAACCCATGAGGGTTTCCGCGGATTTAACCGAGGACGGGATTCCGGACTGAGCTACGATTTTAGTATGATCTGCTACCGTTAAATGCCCATTGATTCCTGTTTGACCTCCCACCATAATGTGTTTACCCAACTTTGCAGAACCTGCAATACCAGCTTGCGAAGCAATGGCCGTATGATCACCAATTTCAACGTTGTGAGCAATTTGGCAAAGGTTATCGATTTTTACCCCTCGGCCAATTCGGGTCGACCCCATCGTGGCTCGATCAATGGTACAGTTGGAGCCAATTTCAACGTCGTCTGAGATTACTACATTTCCGATTTGAGGAACCTTACTGTAGACGCCTTGGTCATCTGGTGCAAATCCAAAACCGTCACTCCCGATCACGGTTCCCGAGTGAATAATGCATCGTTTTCCAATATGCATGTTATCGTAAATCTGAACTCCCGAAAACAAGGTGGTATCTTCACCAATCCTACTAAAATCTCCGATGTGAGTTCCTGGGTAAATGGTGCAGTTCTTCCCAATAACGACATTTGCGCCTAAGTATACAAAGGCACCGATGTAACAATTTTCGCCCACTTGAGCCGTAGGATGAACAAAACTAGGTTGTTCAACTGTCGCTTGTTTTTTTTGAAATTGTGCATACAATTCAAGCAAACGAGCAAAACTGCTATAGGCATCATTAACCCGTATTAACGTCAATGTCAGTGGGAGACTTTGTGTGGGTCGAAAAGAATGATTAACGATGCAAATACTGGATAAGGTGCTGTAAATATGCGCTTCATATTTTGGGTTAGCTAAAAATGAAAGACTGCCCGTTTGTCCTTCCTCGATTTTTGCTAATTGATTGACACAAACGTTTTCATCGCCTTCAACGGTTCCTTGCAACAATTCAGCAATCTGTTTGGCGCTAAACTCCATGCATCAAAAGTAAATAATTATATGGTGCGTCTGTGATGGATTGGCCTTAATTATCAACATTACCTTGCGTAGTACATGAAACTCAGTTGTCGGAGCTGAGTTTTTCGATTTCTATTTTCTCTTGATACCAACTTCCCGTAAGCCGAATTTGAGCTTTTTTAGTAGGGGAAAAGGTGTTGGTAATGGAAATTTTATGAAGAGGTTTGTCGGCATTTAAACTACTGGAATCTGCATACAGTATACCGGTTTTAAAAAATAATTCGGTTATTATTTCCGGAGCTTTCTGTGCATCAATGCCTTTTAAAGTATAGTTCTCCCATGAGCCTGAAAACCAATTTTTATCCTTTTTGTAAAGAAAGGGACGCGCTTTTCCTTTTAAACGCCGGTACGAATGGATGTCGGAATTTTCAAAATCAATATCGACAACAAAACTCTTTTCACGAAGTGCAATCAAACAATTGATGTTTTCCTGCTGAGGAAAGGCATTGTAAAAAACATAGATTTTTTCGTTTCCTTCACGCTGGCTATCGCTGAAGGAAATGCTGGCTCCTTCTATGAATTCTTTCAATTGAATTGGGCTAATGCGGTGTTGGATCAGATACAAAGAGTCGAGAGAATCTACAAAAATAATTCGATCCAATACCGCCGATTTCACTCGGTTGCTAGGAGTCCAGGAACAACCTTTCTGTTGAAAAATGACTACAACGAAAATAAGACCTATTGCAAAGCCGATTCCATAATATTTCAGCCGCCTTAGGAAACTAGACATGAAAGAATGGTATCCTAAAGTATTGCGTCCAGCTTAGATACAAGGGTTGCTTTCGGAACGGCACCAACCGATTTATCTACCACTTCACCTTTTTTAATGAAAAGAATGGTGGGAATATTTCGAACACCAAACTTCGTGGCGATTCCTGCATTTTCATCAACGTTTACTTTTCCTATAATTGCGCGGTTTGCATATTCGGTATGAAGTTCATCCACTACTGGACCGATCATTCTGCAAGGTCCGCACCATTCCGCCCAAAAATCCACTAGGACCGGTTTGTCAGAATTCATTACTAGTTCTTCGAAATTATTGTCGTTGATTTCTACTGCCATGGTTTATGATTTTATTCACTGCAAAAGTACATTTTTTTTTAACGCTTTGTCCAGATCAATTTGTTCTTTGAGAAATTTTGCAGTTAATGAGCTGTCCTTGAATTCCTCAATCAATTGTTCCGGACTCCCCTTCGCAATGATTTTTCCTCCTTTTTTTCCTCCCTCTGGGCCCATATCCACCAGGTAATCTGCGCATTTAATGATGTCCATATTATGCTCTATTACCAATACGGTGTTGCCCTCGTTGACTAATCGCTGCAATACATCAAGCAACATTTTGATGTCTTCAAAATGCAAGCCTGTAGAAGGTTCGTCTAACAGATAGATCGTTTTTCCGGTCGCTTTTTTACACAATTCAGCCGCTAATTTGATCCGTTGTGCTTCACCTCCCGATAGGGTGGTAGAGGGTTGGCCTAAGGTTAAGTATCCAAGCCCAACACTTTTAAGGGTGGCAAGTATTTTTTGAATTTTAGGTACGGACTCAAAAAAGGAAACGGCTTCTTCAATGGGTAGGTTCAGTACATCGGATATGCTCTTACCTTTAAATTTAACTTGCAAGGTTTCGTCGTTATACCTTTTTCCTTGGCATACTTCGCACGTTACATAAACATCAGGCAAAAAATTCATTTCAACAAGACGCAAACCTCCGCCGTTGCAGGTTTCACATTTTCCACCGGCTACATTGAAAGAAAACCTACCGGGTTTATATCCACGAATTTGAGCCTCGGGAAGCGAGGCAAATAAGCTCCTTATTTCATCAAATACTTTGGTGTAGGTTACAGGATTCGACCTGGGTGTTCTGCCTATCGGGCTTTGATCGATGTTGATAACTTTATCAATGTGCTCGAGCCCTTCAATGCGGTCAAATGGAAGGGGGAAATATGATCCGCCGTAAATATGGCGCATCAAAAGGGGGTAAAGCGTTTGATTGATTAACGTAGATTTCCCGGAGCCAGAAACCCCTGTTATGCACGTTAGGGTTCCAAGCGGAATGGAAAGATTTACGGATTTCAGGGTGTTCCCCGTGGCGTTTTTTAGTTGCAGCCATTGCCCATTTCCCGAACGGCGATGAGGGGAATAGTCTATGCTTTTTCGTCCACTCAAATACTCGGCAGTTAGGGTGTTGGAATCCAGTAAGCCATTATACGTTCCTGCATAACATATCGAACCGCCAAGTACTCCAGCCTTGGGACCTATATCTACTACGCAATCAGCTGATTCCATCATGTCTCGATCATGTTCAACGACTAATACCGTATTGCCTGAATCTTTGAGTTTCAGCAATGCCTGAATTAACCTTTGGTTGTCGCTTTGATGCAATCCAATGGAAGGTTCATCCAAAATATACAGTACATTAATTAATTCACTGCCGATCTGTGTGGCGAGTCGGATGCGCTGCGCTTCGCCGCCCGATAAACTTCGGGTGGGTCTACTCAGATTCAAATAACCAAGTCCCACATCGAGGATGAATGATAGACGTGCTTGAATTTCTTTGATGATTTCGTGTGCAATCAACCTTTTGTCGGCAGATAAATACTGATCAATATTACTAACCCATGAGGCTAAATCTTCCAAATCCATTTGACCTAATTCACCGATATTTTTCGTGCCAATCCGGTAATGTAATGCTTCTTGCTTCAAACGAAAACCGCCGCATTCCGGACAAGTTGTTTTTTCCATGAATTGTTTAATCCACTGCATCATGGTAGGGTCGCCGTCGTCTTTATACTTCAGTATGAACGGAATCAATCCTTCAAAACGTTCTTCCGGCTGTTTTGCGCTGAGTTCCATATCCTCATTGCCGTAAAGAATCAAATTGATTTCATGTTCTAAAAAATCATTCAAAGGGGTGTTAAGCGAATGATTCAAGGAACTTACGACCCGGTTGAGTTTTTCAAAAAACCAATTGTTTTTAAAGCTCCCTAATGGAGCCAGCGCTCCACCTTTGATCGATTTGCCACGATCAGGAATGATTTTTTGGACATCAACGGCACTTATTTCACCCAGTCCGTTGCATTTGGAACATGCTCCATACGGAGAGTTGAATGAAAAAAGATTAGGCTCAGGTTCCGGATAGGAAATACCCGTGGTTGGACACATTAGGCTTCGGCTAAAAAAAGCGAGGTCCTCGTTGTCCATATCCACCACCATCAGAGTTCCTCCACCTAATTTCATGGAAATTTGAAGGGCACTGAGTAGTCGTCCCTCTTCCAGCGAACCTTTTTTGAATCGGTCCACCACAATTTCAATGTCGTGGGTTTTGTAACGGTCCAGTTTAAGACCTGGGGTTAGGTTAATAATTTTCCCGTCAATTCTCGCTTTTGAATATCCTTGACGTACGATTTGTTCTAAGAGTTCTTTGTAGTGACCTTTTCGAGCACGGATTTTCGGGGCCAGTATTGCGACATTCTTTGTTTGGTATTTTTCAAGGATGATTTCGCAGATTTGATGGTCCGTATATTTTACCATCAGTTCTCGGGTGTTCAAGGAATAAGCATCCGCCACTCGGGCAAAAAGGAGTCTTAGAAAGTCATTCAATTCTGTTATTGTTCCAACGGTAGACCGCGGAGATCGACCGGTTGTTTTTTGCTCTATTGCAATTACTGGGCTTAAACCGTCAATCTTATCGACATCAGGTCGTTCCAGACCTCCGATAAATTGCCTAACATAGGATGAGAAAGTTTCAATGTACCGCCTTTGTCCTTCTGCAAAAATGGTATCGAAGGCCAAAGAACTCTTACCGCTACCGCTGAGGCCAGTGAAAACGATGAGTTCATTCCTGTTCAAGGTTAGGTCGAAGTTCTTAAGATTGTGCGTTCTAGCACCGTAAATAGCAATCTTTTTATGCTCCGTCATAATGTCGTTCATGGACGAAAGGGGGTAAATTGCGAGGAGCTATTGGGAAGTTCAACCTCGCATGGCACGGAGGTTCGACTTAGTTTATTTCCTAGAATCCAAGGGTTGAGTAGGCGAATGGTTTTTCGATTCGTCCCTTGTTTTTTCGACCATAGCGCCAAATTATCAATGGGTTCGCTCACCGTGATTTTTCGCGTTTCGTAGGGTGGATAACCCGCATTGGGGGCAAGGTAATATCCATAGGCCTTTGGGTTTTCCATTATAAGCTTCATTGCCATAATTCTGAAAACATAACGGGCTGTCTCGTTGTTCATTTCCGTGTCAAAAAAATGGGTTACACCCTGAATTCGCATATCCTGTGCCAACCCGCCCGCGCCTCGATTGTAAGCAGCACACGCGTTAATCCAATCTCCAAATTTATCGTGGTTTTCTTTGATGAGCTTGCAGGCAGCACGGGTACTTTTTTCGACGTTCAAGCGTTCATCGATTTCAGCCGTAATCTTGAGGCCATATTCCGGGGCTGTGAATGGCATGAATTGCCAAAAACCAGCAGCTCCTACAGGACTAGTTGCATTGGATAAATTACTTTCTATCACACATAAATACTTGAAATCGTCGGGTACCTTTTCCTCTTTTAAAATGCGTTCGATTAATGGGAAATACCGGCGCGATTTTTTAAGGGCCAAGTGGGTGCTGCTTTGAAAGTACATATTGACCAAAATCTCACGGTCTAAACGTTCGACTAAATCAAGTTCTTGAAGGTTAATTTTTTGATTAAAAAATGAAACGGTAGTGGGGGTTAATGGAATAACCTTTGCATTTTTCGGGGCAATTGCGTTATCCGCAGTGGAGGGAGATTCTTGTCGACAAGCAAGAGCAAAAAGGAGCGGAATGAAACGAAGAAAATAAAGTGTTTTATGGAATTTTTCGACCATTTTGAAGGTGCGTTTTTTGGAACAAAAAATAGAACAGTATCAGCAAAGGAAGGAACAATATGAGCAATTCGTAATAGTATCCTTTTTTATCGAGGTAAAAAGTTAAAAATCCTAACCCCGAAAAAAAAGCTGAATTGACAAGAAAAAATTTAAAAACGTGTTTTTCAGAATATCCAAAATATGCCAAGTGATGGGTTGTGTGGTCCTTGCCTCCTTTAAACGGTGATTTACGAGCTTTAATTCTGTTGAAAATAACCGTAAACGTATCAATTAGTGGAAGAGCTAATAGCAAAGACATGGTTAGAAATTTTATCCAAAAAGCCTCAGTAAATCCTGAAGAATCATCCCAAACCATGTGGACGGAGAAAAAGGCTACGATATAGCCAACGAGTTGGCTTCCTGAATCTCCCATGAACATCTTTGAAGGGGGCTTATTGAACCATAAAAAACCAAACAAGGCAGCCATGAATCCAATCAATAGAAAATGAAAGACGGTAAAACCCGAACCATGTACAAAAACGTCAATGCAAAAAATACCCATAAAAAAGGAAAGCGAAGTACCAGCTGCAATCCCATCCATATTATCAAGCATGTTGATGGAGTTCATCAATCCAACAGTCCAAACTACCGTTAAAAAGGCATTCAACTCAAAATATGGAGTAAGTGAAATGGTGTTATTGGACATCACAATTAACACCCCACATGCTGCTTGAGCGATTAGTTTGAAAAAAGGAAAAGTATCGTAGGCATCGTCTAAGAGGCCCATAGTAAAGGAAAGCAACAACCCGAGGAAAAACATTAAAAATACTTGTTGACCGAAAACGTTTTCATGAGAATGAGTGACCAAATAAATGAAAACTGCTAATGTGATACTTATAAAAAGTGTAATACCTCCTAAGGACGGTTTTTGTTGTTGATTCCATCGGGAAAGGATGTTGTTTTTACCTCGGATTCCGAGGTTCGATGCGAATTTCAAAACGAGTTGATTTAACCCGATAGAAACTATAAAAATTAGTATAAAAATACAAACCAGTTTAATTATAGGATTCATAATTAAAACGGGCTATTATAGTTCGCGAATAGGATTCCTTTTTGATCTTTATCAGAAATTAAAGGGTGATTTATTGGCCATGGAATTTTCAAGTGTGGATCGTTCCAAAGAAGGGTTTCTTCATTGGTAGGGGCGTAATATTCCGTGCACTTATAACTGAAAAGAGTGTTTTCTTCTAAGGTCAAAAACCCGTGAGCAAATCCCGGAGGAATATAAAATTGTTTGCCGTTTTCCGCGGATAATTCAATGAGCACAAATTTGCCGTAGGTAGATGATTCCTTTCGTAAATCTACCGCAACATCCAATACACTTCCTGAAAGAACCTGTACTAATTTGCCTTGTGCAAAAGGAGGTGTTTGAAAATGTAATCCGCGAAGCACCCCTTTGCGGGATAATGAAACATTGTCTTGCAAGAATTTTCGACCAAGCAAGGAGGTGTAATTATCCTGGTGGAAGTACTCGAAAAAGTAACCTCTCTCGTCCGCATACCTTTTCGGATGAAGGCAAATTAATCCTTCGATGTCGAAACGTTCTTCCCTCATGCTCCCTTTTTTGTGTGAGATTTTTTCCTTTTAGTGAAAAGTAATTTGCGCACCCGAGTAAGCAAGCCCTCCTTCTGATCGTCCGAGTAATACCCTCCATATCCGTAACCATAGCCATAGCCATAGCCATATCCATACCCGTACCCATACCCGTATCCGTAGATTCCAGCATTGGTAGGTACCGCGTTTAGGATAACATTTATTTTGTGGATTTTTTGAATGTTGAAAAGGTTCAAAATTTGGTCTGCAAAGGCGCGTTTGGAATAGTTGGCTTTAAAAACATAAATGGGAATATCTACTTGTGTTAGGATTTTGATACCATCGGAAACCACACCAATTGGTGGATTATCGATGAATATAACATCGTAGTCATTTTTGAGACGATCAAGACACGCGTAGAATTCTTGGCTTTGAATAAGGTCAGAAGGATTAGGGGGTATGGGGCCAGCCGTAATAAAATCCAAATTGGGGATATTGGACGTTTGAATTGCACTTTCCAAGGGTATAAGTCCAGAAAGTACTTGACTCATTCCCATTTCATTCTCCACTTTAAAACCGTGGTGTACTTTTGGTTTTCTTAAATCTAAGTCAAGCAGTATACAACGTTTTCCGCTTAAAGCAAACGTAGACGCCAAGTTTAATATAACGAACGTTTTGCCTTCTCCAGAAACCGACGAGGATACAGCCACTGTTCGGACTTCACTATTAATGAAATTCATGTTGGACTTAACGTTTCTAATGGATTCGGCTAATCGAGATTTTGGAGATTCGTTAACCACTACTTCCGAGTATTTCATTTTGTTTTTATGCAATGGAACCGTTCCCAAAACGGTCGCATTTTCAGGCAGCAAGGATTTGAGATCTTGAAGGGAAGTAATTTCATTGTAAAATAAGTACTTAAGGAAAAGAAAGCCGAATCCGATGAGCATAGCAAGGATTCCTGCAATGATATAGGTTAGTCTTTTATTGGGACTTATGGGTTGAAATGGAAGTTCAGGACGACTCAATAATTGAGTACTCGTTGAATACCCAGCATTGAGGAGCTGAAACTCAATTTTTCGTTCAATGAATTTATTGAAATAACCGCGGTTTAACTCCTCCATGTATTTTAAACGGTTAAATTCGATTTTTTTGTCCGGCAATCCCATGAGTTTCGCTTGATAAAAATCCACTTGCTCACTCAATTGTTTTTTCTCTGTAAACAAGCGCTCACGTATTATATTGAGGCTTTTGTGAATTAACTGTAAGTTGTTTTCAATCCTTCGATTTATCAGCTGAACCTTATTGCTTTCGTAGGAAATATCCTGTGAAATATCTTCTTTGGTTTCCAAAAGTTTATTCAATTCTTCTACCTGACGCGTAAAGGCCCCTTCAAAACTTCTCTTTCCAATAATTTGAGGTAAAATCTTGTAAAGGTCGGGTCGCGTTAATTGGTTGTTTATAAGGCTTTTCAAATAACCTATGGTGTATATTTCCTCGTTGATCTCAGCGAGCTTTAATGAATAACCGTTCAAATTGGTGGTAATATTGTTCTCTTCGTATTCGATACTTGGCAATCCTTCACGACGTTGAAACAAACTCAGACTGTCTTTAGATCCTCCCAGAACACCTGATAATGAATCCAGTTGAGAATTAATAAAACTGAGCGTTTTTAGGTTTTCCTCCTGATGTTTGGTTTTTTCAAAGGTGAAATAGCTAGTGATAATCGATTGAATGAGGTCAAAGGTGAGTTTTCGATTTTCATTGCGAAATGAAATTTCGATGGTTTTAGCGTTCTCATCTATAGGCTTAATCGTAAGCCCAGCTTGAAATTCCTTGAGAAGTTGCCTTGGGTTATTGAAAACAAAATATATGTTTCCATCTTCGATTAATTTTGAAAATGCAGCGGCATCACGGCTGTTAATCTTTATGTGAAACAAAGAGTTTTGAAGCTCCTTTCCTAATATGCCACTCAAAGATCTTTTTTGACCTTTGTAGGAGTAACTCAATTCGAAACTCGTAGAATTCGTTTTTTTAAAGAATACCTTTGAGCCGCAAAAACTGGAATCCTTGAGTTCATAGGTGATAATTGAGAATGGCGTAACCCCGTATAAATTCTCTGTCAGCAATTGGCCATCGTTGAAGATGCTTGTGTTTAAGTACAACCGTTGAATCGCTTGATCTAAAAGTACTGGGGATTTTAGTAATTCAATTTGTTCAGATAAATTTGGGCCTTCTACGATATTAGAGGGTTGTTCTAGGATTTTTTGCGTTTTATTCTCGGAAAGTAACTGAAGAACGGCCTTGCTCTCGTAAATAGGCTTTTTGTAACGAAGGTATAAGAAGGTCGTTCCAAAAACGGCAAGGAATACTATGATGGGTTTGTACCAATTCCTTGTTAAAACATTCCTTAGAATTATCGGGTTGAAATGGTCATTAATCCTGCGAGATTTTCCTTCCATTGCTAATACCTTAATACAATATTAAATACGGTGAATCCAATGGAAAAAAGATTCAGCCAAGGGGTAACTTCTTTAAGTGCAGTTTGAAGTTTTCGAGGATGGTAATTTACCACGATAATATCATGATTTTGAACCAGTGTTTCGCCAACACGGATTTGATCAATGTTGGATAAATCCAATTGATATACATGGCGTTTTCCATCGATAGTTCTCAATAAATGCACTTCGTTCGATTTCGCTTTTTCCTTGAGTCCTCCCCCCATGGCGATCACCTCAAGTACCGTAGTATTGTTGTTTTTCAAAGGTAAACTCTTTCCATCGTTACTACCACAAAACAGGATGACCCGTTGATTGCTAATTTCAACGACTACAAAGGGTTTTTTTATTTTTTTTGATAATTCAACTTGGAGTAATTCTTGAACCTCTTGGCAAGTTTTATTGCCTACCATGAATTCACCAACCATGGGGAAGTTGATGGCACCCTTGGAATTTACCTCGTATTCTTGCGTATTGTTGATCGAGACGTTTTCTTCGCTTGAGGATGTTTTTGCTAACAAAAGTGACTCACCTTCGTTGGGATAAAAATGTATCGTTAAACGATCACCAGGAACAATCTTCTGCGTATGGATTACGGGAGGTAGTGTATCGAACGTCGTTTTTGAGTCTTTGTCGTAGAATAAGATCCTGTTGGAATTTAAAGTGCGACAAGACAACAAGGTGCTACAACAAATTAACCCAATGACGGCACGAAAAATACTATGGCTTTTCATCGTTTAATAGTTGCTTATATAATTGGGACATTTCGCGCACCAGTCTTTGGTAACTAAATAAGTCCAAAACAAAATTACGTGCATTTTTCGACATTTTTAAACGCAAAGGGCTATTCATCGATAATTCAACGATCACTGAGGCAAGCTCTTGTGCCGAGTGACTCGACAAAATGTAGCCTGTTTCTAAATGTGAAATAACGTCTTTTACCCCTCCTACAGAAGTGCTAATAACCGGAATGCCTGCAGCTTGCGCCTCTATTAAGGAAACGGGTGTGCCCTCGTTCAATGAGGTTAAGCAAATAAGATCCATGGCTGGATAGAACTGTTCCATTTCCTTTATCCACGACGTAAAGGTGATTCGATCTTTTAAGATTGGGTAGTCTTTCGCAATTAAACGTTCCAGATTAACTCGCTCCTCGCCATCTCCGACGATATAGAATTTAAAACGTAAGCCCTCGTTTTTAAGGCATTCTGAAGCTGCTTCTATAAACATTTGGTGGTTTTTTATGGGGACCAATCTCCCCACGATTCCAACGGCAATTTCATCCGTCGCGATGTTCATTTTAAGCCTTAAGTCCTCTCGAATAGGTGCAGTATCCGAAAATTTTGATAAATCAAATCCAAGAGGTATTATATGGATTTTATTTTTGTGTCCTTGAGGGTTCAAGAATTGAAGTTCCGTCGCTTGTGATGGAGCAATGGCAATCAGCGCATGAGTTCTTTTGGCCAATCTCAACTCAACTTGTTTCACCAAAAAAGTCTTAAACCGGTTAAAATAACCATGAAACACATTTCCATGAAAAGTGTGGATTAAAAGAGGAGTCCCGGTTGAAATTGCAGCTAATCTACCTAGAAATCCAGCTTTAGAGGCGTGGGTATGAACGATTTGAGGACGATATTCCTTAATGATTTTCCGCAACCGGAAGAATGTTCGAATATCATCGAAAAGGCTGATTTTACGTCCCATACTTTCGATGAGCTCGAACTCAATGTTTTGTTGGGTTAATATAAACGTTGCATCCATTTCGGTTGCCATTGCTTTTCCTCCAACAAGTTTTGTTTCAAATTCTTTGGGCAGATGCTCCGTCAACATGGCTACATTGTATATAGGTCCACCTAAATTGAAACGATTCAGGATGCGCAATACTTTAATTTTTTTACTGCTTTGCATGGAGTTGTTGAAAAATACTGGTTGTCAAGTGGACCTTAGCCGTAATATTTTAATGACTTTTGTTTCAGATGCTAAATGGTTTTCAAAGATACTTGGTTTTTTTCATATTTTCCCAAGCCTCGTTGGCTTTCTCGCAGGATTTAAAGGTTTTGGCGGATGCCTTTACCCATGATCCTAAACTTTCCAACGCTAAGTTTAGTTTTTTGGCCATTGATCTGACAACAGGGGATACCATACTGAGCGTTAATCCAAATCAGCCCCTTGTTACAGCTTCTACCACTAAACTTTTTTCAACGGCCATGGCCATGGAGGTTTTAGGATTGGATTATCGGTTCGAGACCAAAATATTTCAAGCCGGTTCCCGAAAAGATACCGTTATTGTGGGCGATTTATGGGTGCAAGGTGGTGGTGATGTATCGTTTGGAAGCCGCTATTTTAACGCCGAAGGAAGAGAATTTGACGGAATAAAGGAGTGGGTTGATACCCTGCTTGGCCTTGGTATTAAATGCATTAAAGGTAATGTGTACATTGATGGTTCTTCTTTTGGCTATGAGGGTGCTCCAAAAGGTTGGTCCGCTTGGGATGCTGGGAATTATTACGGGGCTGTTCCCGCAGGAATCAACGTTTTTGATAATGTGACAAAGTACTTTTTTTCCACCGGTAAACCTGGAGCCAAGGCAAAACTTTTGTCGATGGTACCTCCCCAAAATTCTTTGGTTTTTACAAATAAAATCGTGAGCGCTAAGGTGTCTCAAGATCATTCGAATTTACAAGGGCTTCCGTACGATTGGAGGCGCACCGGAACAGGAAAGTTGCCTGCATATCAATCCAGTTACATGGTACGTGGTTCTGTCCCTGATCCTGAAAAGAATGTAGCAGACCTTTTCTCAGGATATATTAAGGAAAAAGGCATAGAATTGTCTGGGGAAGTTATTCCCTTCAGAACAGCCAAGGTTAATCCTCCTGATTACGATAATCTTAAAATCCTTTATTCAGTTGCTGGCAGAAGTGTTAAAGAAATCATCGAATGGACTAACCTGAAAAGTGTTAATTTTTTTGCCGAAGGTTTGTTGAAAGGAGTGGCCTTCAAATTAACCGGTAAGGGTACTCATGAGAACGGTATTCAAGTATATCGACAGTATTTATCGCAACGCATTGATACCTCGGGTTTAGTACTTTACGATGGAAGCGGTTTATCAAGAATGAACCGTATCTCAGCATCCCACATGTTCGAGCTTTTGCGCTACATCAACGGCAGTTCTTTTGCACAAGATTTCAAACAAACACTGCCAGTTGCAGGAAAAACTGGAACGATTCGAGATTTGTGTGTTGGTCAAATAGGGGAGGGCAGGGTTTACGCTAAAAGTGGAACCATGACAGGCATAAAATCCTATGCCGGTTACATCGATGCCGTATCCGGAAAAAAAATTGCATTTTCATTAATAGCTAGCGATTATTCTTGCTCGCAAAGCGTTGTGAAAACCTACATGGAGTCCATCTTTAACGGATTAGCAGGGCTATAATTCGGTGCTTAAAATTTGATGCCAAAACAGAGTGATGGGTAACTCTGCCTCCTGCAGCATTTTCGGCACGATACTTTCCGTTGAAAATCCCGGAGTGGTGTTCACTTCAATGACATAAGGTGTTTCATCAACTAGCATGAAATCAATTCTTGCTACGGATTTTAAGTTTAATAAGCTGTAAATTTCTTGGGCTTTTTGTTGAATTAATTCCGTACTCGATGCGGAAATGCGAGCGGGGGTAATTTCCTGTGATTTTCCCATGTATTTTGCCTCGTAGTCAAAAAATTCATTTTCGGATACAATTTCGGTCAAGGGCAGCGCAACTAGGCCATTTTTCGTTCGGTAGACCCCGCATGTCACTTCTGTTCCCGGAAGAAACGATTCTATGATCACCATTCCACCTTCTTTAAATGCTTCCACAATCGCTTTATCCAGGTCCTCCAAGCGTTTAACTTTACTAATTCCATAACTCGAACCAGATCCTGTTGGTTTAACAAACATCGGAAATCCAATCTGCTGGGCAATTTCTGCGTACTCAACTTGATCGCCGGGAAGTAACCTAAGGGCTTTAGCTACAGGAATACCGAATTGGTTGAGAAATTGATTACAATACCATTTATCGAAGGATAACGCAGAAGGAAGAACTTTCGAATTGACATATGGAATGTGAAGCAAATCCAAGACCGCTTGTATTTTTCCATTTTCGCCAGGATCACCGTGAATGTATACAATCGCCCCATCCAATGGAATCCGCTGGTCTTGGGTAATAATTGCTCCGGTATTTCGGTCAAATATCCCATTAAAATCGGAGTGGATTGCTTCCCACGGGCCTTCTTTAACGATGATCTTAATTCCTTGATAGTTTTCGGGAAAATGTTCAAGGATGGTGTTGGCGCTTTTAATGGAAATTTCAAACTCCGAAGAGTAGCCGCCGCAGAATAATCCGATTTTTTTCATCGCCGAAAACTACGCATTTATCCTACAATCCATAGGCATGATTCTCCTCTTTATTAAACCTCGGCTGTTAATTTAAATTTTAACCTTTTATTAGTTAATTTCGTCCATGCTTCTTATTTACCTTTTCCACAAGTTGGTTTTCGGCATAGCTACTCGAGTTTATTTTAAAAAAATCGTTGCAGTAGGTGGGGACCAAAAGCCAGAGGGCGCTACGATTTATGTAAGCAATCATGTTGGTTCTTTTATGGATCCAATCATTGTTGGAACGGCCCGACGCCCTTTCGTTTTTTTCTTGGTTCGTGCGGATGTATTCAACCGATTTACAACCCCCATTTTTACGGCCTTTAATATGCTTCCAATATACCGTCAGCGTGACGGTGTCGAAAACTTAGAAAAAAATCAGCAAGTTTTTCAACGGACCAATAAGCTCCTCGCCAACAATAAAAATATACTGATTTTTGGTGAAGGTTTTACCTCAGATCAAATTCAAAGAAGGCTACATCCTTTAAAGAAGGGTGCGGCAAGAATCGGTTTTTCCGCCCTCCAGGCATGTGCTTGGTCGAAAACCATATATCTTGAAGGGATTGGTTTGAACTACACGGATTTCAATTCCAGAGGAAGTGAGGTGTTGCTTCTCAGCGGACAACGAATTTGCCTCAACGATTACCGTGAAGATTTTGAGCAAAACCCTTCAAAAACGATCTCTGTGGTAACCAAGTTACTTGAAAATGACATCCGTGGTTTATTGCCGCACGTTCAAGATGCCACCAAGTGTGATTTGCATGAAAATATTATGATATTCGCTCGGAAGGGATTGGCCTTCGATGCACAAAATTCAAGAGATTCTTTACCATTGCGTTGGGATTATGCAAAACACCTCGCTGAATGGATGAACAGCGCATCGCACGAAGAGTCACTTAAGTTAAGCGAATTGCAAGAAGATTTTGAACAATACCAGCAAAAACTGAAGGATTTAGGTATTTCTGAAAAGGAGCAATATGCCTTGGAAAAAGATAGGATGAGCTATAGGAACGTTCTAAAATTAGCCTTCCTTTTTCCTTTCGCATTTTTAGGGTTATTGCATTTTGGTTTTATCCATTTTTTCGTTAAAAGATGGGTAGAGAAAGCCTTCAAACGGAAAGTTTTTTGGGGTTCCACAAAATTAGCCGTGGGACTTTATGCATTGATGTTACTCAATATTCCATTAACGCTGTTGGTGGGTTGTTTCTTGCCGCACGATCTTTCATATAAATGGGTAATTTTAGGACTATACTACCTGTCCATTGGTTTTTTTGCTTTCGCGTATTTAAAGATATACGATTTCGTTACTCAAAGGATTAGGAGGGCTGAACTACGAAAAATCAATCGCGACGAAATCAAAAAAGATTACCTTAGAATTCAAGAAAAAATGCTTCGTATCATTCCTAATTTTAACTATGACCATTGAATCGTCTTGGGCGAAAGCGCTTGGAAATAGGCTGAAAAGCGACAAGATGGTTCGACTTTTTCGGAGCGTTGAAGAAGTCTATGAACACAACCAAAAAACAGTTTTCCCATCCCGCGAAAACCTTTTCAAAGCCTTTGAATTATGCCCTTTTACTAACGTAAAAGTGGTAATTATAGGGCAGGACCCTTACCCAACGCGAGGTCATGCGCACGGGTTGAGTTTCTCCGTAGATTCGTCTGTTATTAATCTGCCACGTAGTTTGAGGAACATTTTTAAAGAGTTGTGCGCTGATGTGCATTGCGAAATGCCAATACAAGGCGATTTGTCCCATTGGGCAAAGCAAGGAGTATTATTAATAAATACGGTGCTTACCGTTGAAGAAGGTTTGCCGGGAAGTCACGCTCATTTGGGATGGCATCATTTCACCGATCCCGTAATTGAGGTCATCAACCAAAATCATCAATCAGTCGTGTTTATGCTGTGGGGAAATAAAGCGAAAATGGTAGGTGATCAAATCGATGCATCCAAACATTTGGTGCTACATGCTCCACATCCTTCACCGCTTTCGGCATACCAGGGATTTTTCGGTTGCAAGCATTTCAGTAAAGCGAATCAATTTTTGGTAAAACAAGGCAAAGCCCCAATCCAATGGTAGTTTTATCGTATCTTTGAACGCAGAGAATGAGGAACGATTTATACATTAAAGCCCATTACGGTGAATCCATACCGCGATATCCCGTTTGGCTCATGCGTCAAGCAGGACGCATTTTACCCGAATACCGAGCAGTGCGTCAAAAACTTAGCGGGTTTAAAGAATTGGTAGAAACCCCTTCTTTAGCAGCCGAAGTAACCCTTCAGCCAGTGGATATTTTGGGGGTAGATGCGGCTATTCTTTTTTCAGATATTTTAGTGGTACCGGATGCCATGGGACTTACGTACGAAATGATTGAGCAACGTGGCCCCTTTTTTCCTCAAACCATCAGGAGTGAACAACAATTGACCCTGCTTGATGAAAACCCCGATGTTTTAGATCGTCTTTCGTATGTATTTGAAGCCATTAAGTTGACTAAAAAAGAACTCAACAATCGTGTTCCATTGATAGGTTTTGCGGGGGCACCGTGGACCATCTTTTGCTACATGGTCGAAGGTAAGGGATCTAAAACCTTTTCTGAATCAAGAAAGCTTCTCTACACAAATCCACAATTGGCACATGAGTTGTTAGAACGCATCACGGATTTCACCATTGAATACATGAGGCAACAACAACTTTCTGGAGTAGATGCATTGCAATTGTTCGATTCTTGGGCAGGTATTCTTGGCCATGATCAATACACGGAATTTGGCTTAAAGTATGTTCACAAGATTGCCAGTGCGTTTCGAGGTTTTCCGTTCACTATATTTTCAAAAGGGGCCGTTGCATCGCTTCCAGAAATTGCTAAAATCGAAAGCACAGCCATCGGATTGGATTGGAACATGGATATTCTAGAAACTAGGAATTTGGTTGGCGAAACTCGAACGCTACAGGGTAATTTGGACCCATGTTTGTTGTACGCGAAAGATTCAATAATAGTTAAAGAAACAAATAAATTGTTGGATTCCTTTAAAAGTCAGCGACATATTGTAAATTTGGGTCACGGTGTTTACCCTGATGTGGATCCAGAAAAAGTAAAAATTTTAATTAAAACCGTTAAAGATTATGAAATTAAGTACAATTAATCTAGCCTTGTTGGGATTTATTTTTTGTTTGACCTCGAATGCCTTTGCTCAAAAAAAAGGAGATAAATCCGCCTTGTTTCTTAACTATACGTTTGAAAAGTTCAACTCAAAAGACATCGAGATTTCCGACCCGGGACAAATTGGTCTTTTTAAAGGATTAAAACCCTCCACGTCCTTTCCAGCTGATGCGTTTTACGGTTCAGGAGATTTTGGAGTTGGGAATAATATGTACGGCTTCGCAAATCCAATTGACTTTAAAAACGAACGTTTTCAAGGAGGCGATGACAAACTTTTTGCTTCCGATGAAGGTAAAAACGAGGGATATGCTGGAATTATAACCTACAAACCCGGAAAAGCCCAAAAAGAAAAGAGCTTTATCACCATTCCTTTCACGGATAAAAGCGGAAAGAATGTCAACATGATTAAAGACAAAATGTACTGCATCGAATTCAGTATTTCACTTGCTGAAGCCTCTAAATATGCTACCAACAACATCGGTATGATGTTCGTTAAAAAAGTAGAAGAATATCAAACAGACAACGTAGAAGAAGAAGGTGGACCAATTAACGCGGAAGAAGGACGGATACTCTTCAACACGAAAAACAAAGTATACAACGCTTACTCTGGTTGGGATAAAGTTTGTAATGTTTACAAGGCAAGAGGGGATGAGAAAGGTATAGTAATAGGTAATTTTTACATTAATGACCAAACCAAAGCGGAGGTTCAAAAGAAAATTGTTAAGCTCGAGGAAGGTGCAGATGCAGCAACGGTGATGCCAATGGCCTATTATTACATCGATAATATTCGTATCAAAGAAGTGGATAGCAAGGACAAATGCTATTGCATAAAGAAAGACTCTACCTCTCGTTGGGTTCCCTCTCCTACGGAAATTGCAACAGAACCTGTTGAATCGGAAAAATTATCGCCAAAGGAAAACGTTGAAGCCCAAGTCATTTTCTATGCGCAAGGTGAGAAAAAATTATCCCCTGCGGGCAAAAAATGCTTATCCTTTTTGGTTAAGTATCTTAACGAAAATCCTAATGCCAGCGTGACCATTGTGGCCCATAACGACCGCGTTGAAGATTCTTTAGCCTTGGAATTGGAAGATGAAAAAGAGCAATTAACCGACCTTTCATCTCAACGAGCTAATTGGATTAAAGATCGTTTGGTTGAAGATTTTAACATTTCAACTTCTCGCATTGATATTGACGACAAGCACAGCGAAGAACCTAACAAAGATCTTTATCAAGATGAAGATGATGAGGATACTCGTTTAGCACGCGATCGAAGAGTAACTTTTATAATAAAGTAATTTATACGTCGGCCTGTAGTCCAAAACGTCTCATTACTTCATAAAGTTTTTGTGTAGGCAGTCCCATTACGTTGGTGTAAGACCCATGGATGGAGGCTATGCCAACAGTCCCTATCCAGTCTTGGACTCCATAAGCACCTGCCCTGTCGAGTACTTTGTCGTCGGTTAAATACGTCATTATTTCGTAATCCGTTAATTCCGAAAAACGCACCTCTGTTTGGTCGAAGAATGATACCTTTTTTCCCTTGCACCATACGCAAACCCCTGTGATTACGGTGTGGGTATTGTTGGAGAGCTTTCGTAACATTTGAAAGGCTTCGTCCAAATCGCGGGGTTTACCCAAGATTTCTTGGCCAATAAAGACCAAGGTGTCAGCGGAAATAACTAAGGTGTCCTGCTCAATATATGGCATGATTGCATCCAATTTTTGTTCTGCAATCACCATAGGAATTTGCTCAAGTGGGAGAGCGTAATCGATGGTTTCTGGGATTTCTACGGTTCGTTGTTCGAACGCAAATCCCATTTGAGAGAGTAATTCAACCCTCCTCGGGGATTTCGAAGCTAAAATAATTTTCATGGAAAGAACAAAGATATGGTTCCGAGAATCATACTGAGTTTAAGGGTCAAATTGCTCAGATTCCATCGTTTTAAAAGTACAAATATCATGTTTACTATGCTGGCTAAAGAAATTGCCAGCGCCATGAACAGTTGAAAAACATCCTTTTGTGGAACGCTGACCGTAGTGGTTCCAATATAAAATACTACGAGTAATACCAATGTGCTAACGGAAATAAGGATCTGCGTTTTTTTAATATCCCATACGATCGCGAAGGAGCGCACTCCTATCTTAAGATCACCCTCCATGTCTTGAATGTCTTTTACCACCTCGCGACAAAAGTTGGCAATGAAGGCAAACAGAGCATAAAAACAAACAATCATGACTTGGTTCTCCGAAGGATTTTTAAAAGCGAGAAACCTGATAGAAATTAAAGGAATAAGGCCTATTAAAAAGGCCACAATAAAATTAGACCAAAACAACTTTTTCTTAAAGGACAAGGAGTAAAATAATAGCAACCCAATGGAGAAGAGGGCGATAAAAAGGTAAAAAAAAGTGTGGAATTTCCAAGAAAAATACGAATAGATGGCTAAGCCTATCGCACTTAATATCCAATGAGATACGATGACCCATCTTTTTTTGATATGCCGTGTAACGATAAGTTCATTGGGTTTATTAATGCGGTCTGCTTTTACATCAAAATAATCGTTGATAGCATTTCCACCGGCGGCTATTAGGCAAGTGGCTAAAATAAATAAGAAGTAATCAAGGTTTTCTTCACCATGAAGGACATTCCAACCGATGAAATAACGAACGGCCCACATGGTTAATGCGATGATGAGGATGTTTTGTATTCGTATTAACCTTAGAAATGCCATTATTTTAGAATTTTGTATACGGTACGTCGGTTTTTTTGATGGGCTGTTTCTTTCGCTTTCTCAGAGGATAGTTGGTTGATTTCTTGATCTGATACAAGCGGATTGGATTCCCCATACCCTTTAAACGTAAGACGTTTACCATCAATTTTCTCTGTATCGATTAAGTAATTGTAAACGGATTTTGCCCTATCGGTGGATAACTTAAGGTTATCATTTACGTCACCTCTTGTGTCGGTATGTCCTCCTAATTCAATACGTAGGCTTGGATTTTCCCGAAGGAAGTTCGCCAAATTGTTAAGTTCAACAAACGATTCTTTTCGAAGTTTCGCGCTGTTGAGGTCGAAATAAATGTTTTGTAATACGTTCTCGTTGCCGCTGGTAACAGGATTCATTGGAATATCCAAGTGATACGTGGTTTGATTTTCATTGTACGTTAAATCAAAGCCTAACGAAGTCGGGGCATACCCTGGAAAGGAGACATTGATAACATAATGTTGGTTGCTAGGTAGCGGAACAGTAAATACCCCTGTTAAGGGATCTGCATCGTTGATGACCATAATTTCCCCTGAGCTAATCTCTTTTAAGGTAAAATGACCACCGAGGGGTTTCTTCGAATCAGCATCGAACACTTTGCCATCAAAATAATAGGTCACGGTAGGTTGAAATTCCTGGGGCAACTCAAAGGTGTAGATGTCTAAATCACCATAGCCTCCTTCACGATCTGAAGCAAAAAAAGCAATTTTTCCATCAGCGGCGACAATCAATGAGTTTTCATCATTCAAGGTATTGATGGGATATCCCAAGTTTTTAGGTTTTGACCATTTTCCATCGGTACCTAAGTGACTTACAAATAAATCAGACCCGCCAAGACCAGCATGTCCCCTTGAGGCAAAATAAAGCGTTCGTCCATCAGGGTGAATATGAACGGATTCCTCTGCATAAGGAGTATTGATAATGTCAGGTAGGCGTTCTGCTGGAGACCATTTACCGTTAGCCCCTAATCGACTGACATATATATCGCTGTTGCGTTGATCCGCACCCCTTCCTCGCAATCCTCTGATGAAGTAGAGAGTTTTTCCATCGGCTGATAATGAAGGTTGTGTTTCCCAATGGAAGGTGTTGATATCACCGGGAATGTTGGTTGGGTTGGTCCAGCTGTTGCCCGTTCGGACGGTATAAAATAAGTCGCAGCTCCCTTTTCCTTTTCGCTTATCTCCGTAGTCGCCGGTCTCGTCAGCGCATGCTACGAAGACGAGTAAACGTCCATCAGCGGAAATCGTAGGAGCTCCTTCGTTCCTTTCGGTATTAACATTTTCGGGCATTGCCAAGGCTTTTTGCCATTCCATGTTTTGCTGGAAAGCAACGAAAAAGTCTTCTTGAATTTCTCCAGCTTCATTGGGTAAAGCCCGAGTAAACATTAATTGCTTTCCATCAACACTTAACGTTGGGTAGTATTCCGCGTTTCTCGTATTGACACCCGGCCCAGCATTGACAGGATTGAATGCTTTAGGATTTTTCATTGCATCAATGGAAAATGCAGCACTTTCATAGATGAAATATGCCATTTTCATATAATCTTGATTTGCGTTGGGATGCTTAATGAACTTTTGAATATAATGGAGGGCTTTCGCGTATTCTCCTGCGTCCAAATAAAGGTCTCCTAATTGATAAAAGGTCATTCCTGTTCTTGAATGTTCTGGGTTAATCCGCAAGGCGTTTTCGTAATCTGACCGAGCTTCGGAACGCTTTCGCAAGTTGAGGTTGAATTCTGCCCGTAAAATGTATGCTTCCCAAAAATTAGGATCTTTGGTTAGGCATTTATCCAATAATTCAACCGCTGTTTGAAAATCAGGATATCCCGTACTGGGGTCAAGTTTATTGGCCGGCACCATTTGTGCTTCTTTAAAGAGTTTTACCGCTTTTTTGTTTTTACTGGAAAATTGTCCAAACACAGGAATCGCGACAACACAAAAAGTTAGGAGGAGTAAGAAATGCTTCATTAGGGGATTTCAAGGTATTTATGAGTCTGTAACGAGAGTTTCCACCGCGGGTTACGATGAATGAATGAAATTATAGTATCCTGCAATGAAGCCCTTTTACTCCATTCTGGTTGAAGGTATAGAAGGCAAGTTTCGGTTACTTTCTCCGCATGATGTTGAGCCCATTCAAGATCGGATGGATGGTAAATGACCACTTTGAGTTCGTCTGCTTTCAAAAACGCTTCTGCACAAGGTGCTTTGAATTTTTTCGGAGAAAACGTATACCAATCTACTTCGCCGTGTAAAGGGTAGCATCCCGAAGTTTCGATAGCCACGTATTTGTTTTGTTGATGGAGCAGGTCCGTTAACGGTCCTAGGTCGTGCATCGCGGGTTCACCACCGGTAATTACTACAAAATCATGGTTTTCTGTAAGTACCTGAACATTTTCCAAGGAGTAAAATTCTCCTGCATCATTGTCCCAGCTGTCTTTTACATCGCACCAAACGCACCCAATGTCGCATCCTGAAAGCCTTAGGAAATAGGCGGAACGACCGCTGTGAAAACCTTCTCCTTGCAAGGTCGAGAAGTGCTCCATGATTTGATAACCCATTTGCTCCATGTAACAAAGGTAAGTTTCTTTGATATTAAGACTAAAAATCCGACGATTAAAAGGATATTTTTATATTTGTTCAAACTAATTTAACATATTATGAAAAAAATTACCCTTGTTGTTTCTTGTTTTTTAAGTGTATTGACCTGTGCACACGCCCAGATCGGGAACGGTGACATGGAACTTTGGGAAAATGTGGGGGCACCTACCGAAGAGCCCAACAATTGGAGCAGTTTTAAAACCGGTTCAGGAAATTTCGCGGGATTTGCAAACAAGCAAATTGAACGATCTTCCAACGTCCGTGCAGGTGCAACTGGTGCCTATGCCGCCAGAATTTGGTCCACCAGTGTGTTAGGCATTGTGGCCAACGGAACCATGACTTGTGGTCGAGTAAACATGGGAAGCACTACTCCTTCCAACCCAGCTAACTACAATTATTCGCAAACCAACGACGATCAATTTTCGGAAGTATGTACTACCTTGCCGGATTCGTTAGTCTTTTGGGCTAAGTATACCCAAGCAGGTGGTGGAAATCAAACGGCTAGAGTTCATGCTCTTGTACACGACGCATACGATGCGCACGATCCAATCGACGCGAATTCTCAATCCCATGTAATTGCAACGGCGGAATTGAATTATTCCCCAACCAATGGATCATGGGTTCGTTTTTCGGTGCCTTTTGTTCCAACCGCCAATACGGGGTTAGTTCCTGCATTTATTTTAACCACTTTCGCTACCAATTCTACACCGGGTGGGGGTGCAGCTAACGATGAAGTTTTGTTGGATGATATAAGTTTGGTGTACAATGGAAGCGGAGCTGGGGTAAATGAACCATCGGCTGCTAACTTTTCCGTAAATTACACAGAAGGGAAAATGTACCTTCATGGAGCAGTAAAAGGTCAATTACGCATTCTGGCTTTGAATGGTCAAGTCGTTTTCGAAGGTGATGCTCAAGAAGTATTGCCGCTTTCATTGGTTTCTGGTTTTTATATAGCACAATTGCAGGGATTGAATGGTAAATCCACTTCGGTGAAATTTTCGGCCAATTAAAAAGTGTTGAACCGGATTCTACTTACTTTCTGGACATTCCTACTTGCCTTTTCATCCTTTGGTCAAGAGGCCACGGTCAAAGGTGTCGTGCTCGGTGAAAACGATGCGCCCTTGGAAGGGGCCAATGTAATTTATCGGTACGATGTATCGCGTGGCGCTCAAACGGATAAAAATGGAAATTTTTCCTTGTTCATTCCTGCGGGTAAAGCATTGTTAATCGTGCGCTACACGGGTATGCGAAGTGATACCCTGGTGCTGAATTTGTCGGAAAATGAAGTGCAATCTGTTTCGGTTCGGTTAAAACCCTACAGCGTTGAAAAAGGCCAAGTAACCGTTTCCGTCGGTAAATTCGATAAGCCACTTGAAGAGCAAACAGTGACCATGGTGGTAATGAAACCAACCATGATTGAAAACAAAAACACAAGGAGCATCGAAACGGCGTTGGATCAAACCCCGGGGTTGAATATCTTAGACGGGGAGCCTCAAATTCGTGGTGGAAGCGGCTTTACCTTTGGTGTCGGTGCAAAAGTCGCAGTGCTTGTCGATGATATGCCCATGTTGTCCGGAGATGCGGGAAGGCCTGAATGGGGGTTTGTTCCCGTCGAGAACATTAGCCAAATTGAGATCATTAAAGGAGCAGCCAGTGTTTTGTCGGGAAGTTCAGCTTTGTCCGGTTCTATCCACATTCGGACTGCCTATCCAACAGCTAAACCGTTGAACAAAATTAATGTTTACAGCGGTGTATATTCCGCTCCTTCGGTGGAGGGCTCTAAATGGTGGACCGGGGTTCCGCTCATTTCCGGGGCGAATTTCATTCATTCCAAGTCCTATAAGAATTGGGATGTGGTGGTTGGTGGCAATGTTAATTACGACCATGGATACATTGGAGCGCCTCGTCCGGGACAATATGTAATAGATACGGTATCCAATTTCACCGACCGTCAAATGGCGATGAAAAGAGCGAGAATTAATTTTAATGTGCGCAAAAGGTCTTCGAAAATTAAAGGATTAAGTTACGGTTTAAACGGGAACATGATGTTAGCCCGAACCAACCTTTCTTTTGCCTGGTTGGACGACACCTCTGGGCTGTACAGAGCCTATCCTGGAGCGGTCTTTTTGCAAGATCAAACGATATTTAACCTAGACCCTTTTGTGCAGTTGATTACAGAAACCAGTGGCAATCATTATTTGCGAACGCGCATTTTGCACAACGATAACCAAATGACCGCCAACCAAGATAACCGTGCAACAACGTATTATGCAGATTATATGTTTAAAAGATCTTATCCCTTATTAGGCGGTTTAGATTTTATCGGAGGTTTTACGGGTTCTTTTGTAAATTCCTTCGCCAACATGTACGTGGGCAGCGGAAATCCCAACAATCAATTATTAAACCTCTCGGCTTACACACAAATGGAGAAGTCGTTTCACAAAGTATTGAATGTCTCTGCTGGCGCCCGAATGGAGTATTTTCAATTGAACGATACCGTAACCGCCTTAAAACCGATCTTTAGATGTGGTGCCAATTTGAAACTTTATCAAGAAACGTATTTAAGAGCTTCCTTTGGACAAGGGTTTCGGTTTCCTACGATTACCGAGCGTTTTATTAAAACGGGCGTTGGTAATTTTGGGGTTTTTCCTAACCCACAATTGCTTCCAGAGAGCAGTTGGAATGCCGAGGTGGGGCTCAAGCAAGGGTTGAAAATTGGGGGTGTTTACGCATATTTTGATGCTGCAGCTTTTTGGCAGGAATACCAAAACACCATAGAATATATGTTTGGGATTTGGGACGTTGCCAATGCACCTGCCTCTTTCGCAGGGTTTAAATTCCTGAATACAGGCAGATCAAGGGTCCTAGGTTTGGATATTTCCTTCGCAGGAAAAAGTAAGTTGGGTAAACTTTCAGAAATTACCTTCTTAACGGGGTACAATTATATCGTTCCTAAAACACTCAACCCGGATTACGTTTACGCAATTGATGATATTAACCGCAAGTACAGCTATAATACTACCTCCATGGATTCGGCAAGTGGAATACTCAAATATCGGTTTTTGCACAATGTCAAATTCGATGCAGAGTGGACCTTAAGAGAGAAATTCTCCGTTGGTTTAAGCATGAAATATTTCAGTAAAATCGTCAACATGGATGCGATTATTAAGGATTTTGAGGAAACGACTGCAGCATCAGGAGGGGATAAACAAAACATTCGATACATGGATTATTTTAATTCCCATCGTTTCGGAAACACCATTTTCGATGCTCGAGTTGCTTATCATTTTAACGAAAACCACAAAATTGCCCTCGTTGGGTCCAATGTTTTGAACCGCAGTTATTCATTACGGCCGTTAAAAATTGAACCTCCAAGAAGCATCATGCTTCAATATACCATGAAGTTCAGTTAGAATTTCTTGGTAATCGAATTATTTCTCCTATCTTTGCACCCTTAAATTCATTATTAACCGAGGTTTTGTACCTCAAAAAATAACCAATCATGGCAACAAAAATTCGTTTACAACGGCACGGTAAAAAAGGAAAAGCATTTTTTCATCTAGTAGCGGCAGATAGCCGAGCTAAACGTGACGGAAAATTCATCGAGAAATTAGGAACCTATAATCCAGTTTCTAATCCAGCAACGATCGATATTGATTTTGATAGAACTTTGTATTGGGTTGGTGTTGGTGCAGAAATGACCGATACAGCGCGTGCAATTTTATCCTATAAAGGAATTTTATACAAAAACCACCTTTTAAAAGGAGTGGCTAAAGGGGCATTAACCCATGAAGAGGCGGATAAAAAGTTCGGTTTGTGGTTGTTGGAAAAAGAAAATAAAATACAAGCGAAGAAAGACGGTTTGTCGAAGGCAACAGATCATGAAAAAGCAAGCCGATTGAAAGCTGAAATGGAGG
>JACCDP010348142.1_pt1 | contig 42172 bp, 43 predicted proteins | sample 7445841 | NCBI WGS metagenome assembly JACCDP01 (sample SAMN15323441, study PRJNA562643) | freshwater metagenome | isolation source: river surface water | place: USA:Blue River Watershed | collected 2017-08-17 | reverse complement strand
GCCATCGCTGCGCACCACGCTGCCAAAAGCATCGGAGCCGGGGATGTTCAGGTTCATGCGGCGGTTGTCACCGACGGCCACCACCATGCGGGTTTGGTCGCCCTTGTAAACAATCACGCCTTTGGCATCAGGGCCAAAGGGCACTTGGCTGACGCGGCTGCCAGCAAAAAAGTAGTTGCCGTTGGAGTCTTGTGAATTGGCCAAGCTCAAAATTTGGTTGCGCAATTCGTTGAGCTCCAGCGAAACGGTTTTGCGGTCGGCGTCACTCAAGGTGTCGTTGGCCGCTTGCACCGCCAACTCCTTCATGCGGTACATCACTTCGCTGGTGTTGATCAAGGCGGTTTCTTCGCCCAACAAGCGGGTTTCCACCGCTTTGATATTGCCTTGGTAACTTTTTTGCCGAGCCACTTCCGACTCCAAGCGCGTCACCAACGAGGCTTTGTCAGGCTCGTCGCTGGGCTTGGTGATTTGCTTGCCCGTGGAGAGTTGTTCCTGGGTTTTGGCCAAGCTGCCTTGCACATTGCCAAGCTGGCTGCTGGCTCTGTCAAAAAACATGCTGGTGGAAACTTTCATGACCATGGGGAACTCTCTTTATCAGCGTACTTGCACGATGGCATCAAACAATTGACCTGAAATTTGCAGGGCCTTGGCAGCCGCTTGGTAGGCTTGCTGAAAACGAATCAAATCGGCGGCTTCGTCGTCCAGATTGACACCCGACACCTTGTCGCGTGCGCTCTTGGCTTGGTCGTTCACCACGGTCAAGGCTTGTTGGGTGATGCGCGCTTGTTGCGCGGCATTGCCCACGTCATTCACCTGGTCGATGTAACTCTCGGCCAAGGTCTTGTTGCCCACCACGTTCTTTTGTGACAAGTCGGCCATGACCAACATGTTTTCGTTGTTGCCAATGCCGTCGTGGTTGCCATCGACTTGGAACACATCGCCAACATCGGGGGCGCGTGAGAGTTTGATGGCCAAGCCTTGGTAATGAACCACCGGGTCCAACACGGTGTTGTCATAACGGCGGTTCACCAACTCGGTGTTGGTTTTGCCGTCCATGATGACGTAGCGGTCGGGCGCGATGAATTTGATTTGCAGGTTTTGTTCCCGCAATTTGTCTTTCGGGTCGATCGGTTCACCATCAAAGCTTGCAGCAATATTCGCTTTGCCCTGGCCGGTGACAAACACCAACAAGTCATCGGGCACTTTGCCTTCGATGTAGGCAGCGGTTCTGAAGCCGAGCAAGCTGAGGTCAAAGGGTGTGCCAGATTGGCGCGCATCGGCGGGGCCGTACTCGCCAAACGACAGTCGAATGTCGGACTTGGCGGGGTCACCCAAACGGCGCGTCATGCGCACCATGCCATGGAATTTTTCAGCCCCTTCGCTGATGTTCAAGTTCAAAGCGTTGGCCGACTTGCCGCCGCTGTCCAGGGGGCCGATTTCAATCGTTTCACCCTCTTTGCCGGGTGCGTTTTCCAAAATCAAGTCGCCGTTGTCAGCCAGCCGCGCGGTCACGCCGGTGGCTTCGCTCTTGAGCTGAATGGCTTGCACAAACGTCAGCAGGTCTTTGTATTGGGATGGGAACTTGGCGCCCACGGGCAGTTTGCCAATCACCACACCATTGATGGTGAGTTCTTTGTGAAAGTCCATCGACGACACGGGCAGGCGAATCTCGTTGAAGATTTCGGCATGCTGCAAATCATTGGCCATCACATCAGCGGTTTCCAAATGGGCCACCGCTTTGGTGTTGTTGAACCCCCGAATCAATCCGGTGAGGATGGTTTTTTTGCCATCGGCATCGGTTTCTTTGCCGGTGAAATAAATTTGTTCTTCGCCAATGCGGATCACGCCACCTTCGTCAGGGTACAAATCGGTGTTGCGCACTTGCAAGCTCAAGCCCGTCGCCGTCAATGGCGCCAACAGGCTCGATTTGTCCGAGCTGAATGAGGGGCTGCTGTCCACGCCGGTGTTGAGCCACGCGGCCACTTCTTTGGGACCCAGGACTTGGCCGGCTTCAAGTTTCAACTCGCCCAAGGCGATGTCATTGAGTTTGATGGCGCCTTTTGGAATCACCACCAAATCGGTTGAAGAAGCGATGGGCACCACACGTTTGCTGACCAATTCGGCGGGCACAGGTGTCGGGTCATCGGGTTGGCCCAGTTTGTCAAACTGCTGCTCGTACAAGACACTGGCCTTGGTGCCATAAAACACGTTGGTGTCCAAGTAACCCTTTTCGCCCGACATGTTCATGTAGGCGTCGCTGTAGGTCAGCGCAGGATTGAAGCCATTGTTGGTGCTCAACATCTGGAACTTTTCGTCCTCGGTCAGGGTGGTGCCAATCAAATGGCGGCCATCGCGTGTGATCAGTTGCAGGTTTTGCCCTGGCTTGACGTTGTCGAGGTAAATCGTCGGCTCGGTCATGCCTGCAGCGATGGTGGTCACCGAGGCGAACAGGCGTCCACCGCCGACTTCAATCCCAACAGGATGGTTGGTGAACGGGTTGTCAATCAAGTTGACATTGCTGATGCCCAACGGCAAGGGCTCGGGTGCAAAGCTGACACGGGCACGCACATCACTGGCGTTGTTGGTGTTTTCGCTGACGCGAAACAAACCGCCGGTGGTCACCCGCAAGGGGTCTTGCAGCAGGACACGAATGCCTTGGGATGCTGACGCTGCCGTGCTGTCGATGCGCAGCAGGTCCACGCCAATTTGGCCATAGCCGTCAATGCCTCCGCGTTGAATGGTGTTGACTTCATCGACAAAGGTTTGGGCCAAGAAGTCCAGGCTTTTTTGTGCAGGCTCCAGCACTTGGCTGATGAAGGTGTTCAAGCCGCCCATGACGCCACCACTGGCGCCGGACAAGGGCTCGGTGTTGCCGTAAGGATCAACCACCATGTCGAGTTGACTGATCGAATTGGGGTTGAAGCCAATGGGGCGTGCTTTCAAGCCGTCCACCACCAAGCTTTGCTTCATGGTGTTGCCCAAACTCACCGACACGATACCGTTGCTGGTGAAACTGGTTTTGATGCGGGAGAACTCGGAGATTTGACGCAGCAGCAAATCACGTCGATCCAACAACTCGGAAGACTGTCCTTCCAGGGTGGGTGATTTGGTGAGCTGCTGGTTGACCAGCGAGAGCTGCTCGGTCAGGGTGTTCATCTGACCGGCCGTGCTTTCCAGCGCTTGGCGGGTTTCAGTCGACACCAAATTCAATTGGCCTGCCAATTCAGCAAAGCGCGAGCCCACGCCCTCGCTGGAGCGAATGAAACTGGTGCGCATCACCGTGGATGCGGGATCGACCGACAAACTGCGGGCAGCATCAAAAAAGGTGTCCAGCGCCGAGCTCAAGCCCACACTCTTGTCGCCCATGATGTCCATCACACGCTGGGTGTAATTCACCAAGGGCTCTTGGGTGGCCAAGTCGGTGTTGCTGTTGCGCAAGTTGCTTTCAGCAAACGTATCGAACGCGCGCTTGACCGCGGTGAACAACACACCCGTGCCCAGGTACATGTTGGCCTGCTTGGACGGTGCGCTTTGGGTCAGGGTCGATGTTTGGCGTGAATACCCTTCGGTGCTCACGTTGGCAATGTTGTTACTCACCGTGCCCAAGGCACGTTGGTAGGCCGCGACGGCTGAACTGCTGATGCCCAACATGTCGCTCATGGCTCACTCCTGGAAGGTGGCAGCTGGAAGCTGTTGTTGATGGGCAAAGGTTTGATGATGGGCTTGGGCAAGGCCATGGGCTCTTGCGCCTTGGGTTGCAAACTGAGGGGCAACACAGGCTTGTGCAAAGGCATGCCGGCGGGAATCAAGGACTTGCTGCCTTCACGCAGCGCCAACAAATCGGCGGTGCTGGGCGTGGTTTGGTTGGCCGTCATTTGCTTGACCACCACATCGGCAAAGCCCAAAGAATTGCGCTGCGCCATTTGCATGGAAATTTCTTTGTCGTACATGCCTTGGAAAGTTTCCAGTGCGTTGGACTGAAACATCTCACTCTTCATGACATCCGAGGCTTGACGCATGGACTTGAGCATCATTTGGATGAACAAGGCTTCAAACTGCTGCGCCGACTCACGCAAGGCACCCGCTTCGTTGCGCTGGGCCTTGCCGCGCAATTCGCCCAGCGCCGCAAAGTCCGAATAGGACCTGGGGCTGTTGGTGTTGATGAAGTCGCTCATGGTGTTTTTAAATGATCACGAGTTCGGCACGCAAACTGCCGGAGCTTTTCAGGGCTTCCAAGATGGCAATCAACGCCGAGGGGCTGGCACCGACTTGGTTGACCGCATCCACGATGTCACGCAAATCGACACCGGGCTTGAACAAGAACATCGGGTTCTTGGGCTCAGACACGGCGATGTCGGCGTTTTGCACTTCAGCAGTTTGACCCTGCGACAAAGGATTGGGCTGCGACACCTCGTTGGTGGCGGTGATGGCCACCGAGATGGTGCCGTGCGACACCGCAGCCGCCGTCACGCGCACAGCGCGGTTGATGACGACGGTGCCGGTGCGTGAATTGATGACCACGCGGGCATTGGGCTCGGCGGGCGTGACCTCGATGTTTTCCAACATGCCCATGAAGGCCACACGTTGATTCAAGTTTTCAGGGGCTCGTACCGATATCGATGTGCCGTCGAGTGCTTGCGCCACGTCTGGACCAAATTTTGAATTGATCGCCGCCACAATGGCGCTGCTGGTGGAAAAGTCGTTGTCACGCAGGTTCAACACCAAGTGCTCGGCTTTTTCGAACGGTGTTTCCACCATGCGCTCGACAATCGCGCCGCTTGGAATACGGCCTGCTGTGGGCACGCCAATCGCCACCTTGGAACCGGCGGCCGAGGCATCAATGCCAGTGGCTGTGAGGGCCCCTTGTGCCAAGGCATAAATCTCACCGTCCACACCGCGCATGGCCGTGAGAATCAAATTACCGCCGCGCAAATTGGTGGCCTTGCCAATGGCCGATACGTTGACGTCAATGCGCTGACCCGGCTTGGCAAAGCCTGGCAAGTCGGCGGTGACCATGACGGCGGCCGCGTTTTTGATGTCGATTCGGCTGGCCGAGGCGGCTTGTTCAAAGTCAGACAAGGGGCCGTCGATGCGCACCCCCATTTGCGACAACATGGCTTTCATGCTTTGCGTGGTGAACGGCACCGAGGCATCGTCGCCCGTGCCTTGCAAGCCCACCACCAAACCAAAACCAATCAACTGGTTGGAGCGTTGTGCTGCCACGGTGGCCAGGTCTTTCACCCGGTCGGCCCAAGCAGGCATGGCCATGGCAAACGCCAGGGCCAGCACAGCTGTTTTGAAACGAGGGGTTGTCATCGGTGTTTATCCTGACTGAGTGTTAGAAGGGCCAAAACTTCATGATGGCGCTGGTGCCCCAACCCGGTTTGCTGGCCACAGCCAAGTCACCCGAGCCACGGTAAGAAATTTGGGCATTGGCCAAACGCAACGATTGCACCGTGCCGTTGGGGCCAATGTCTTGCGGGCGAATCACGCCCGAGACCTGGATCACTTCGGTGCCTTCGGACAAGCCGAGTTTCTTTTCGCCACGCACCACCAAATTGCCATTGGCCAAAATTTCAATCACGGTGACCGTGACCGAGCCGCTCAGGCTGGCCTTTTGATCCGCCGTGCCCGTGCCCGTGCTGGTGGTTTTCGAAGCGTTCAAGTCCACGCCAGTGAGCAAGGGAATTTGTTTCGTCAAGCGGGATGTGACACCCGATGGAATCGCGGTGTTGGTCGCGTCTTTGCTGACGTCGGTTTTTTGACTGCGTGCAGCTTGGGTGGATTCATTCAACAACACGGTGACCAAATCGCCCACTTGGTAATTGCGGCCGCGACCAAACCAAGCATCGCTTTGGCGGTTGCCATAAATGCCACCTGTGGCTGGGCGGTTTTGCTCGCTGGCCAAGGGATAAACGGGGGCAAAGTCGGGCGAAGGTGTGAGTGTGGTCATCACCGGTTCGGGCGTGGCACAAGCTTGCAAGCCCAACAACAAAACCAACAGTGGAAAGAGTTTGTTCATGATGTGCTCAATTCATCAAAGGTTTTGGTTCAAGTACTTCAACATGCCATCGACCGACTCGATCGACTTGGAGTTGATTTCGTAGGCGCGTTGGGTTTCGATCATGTTGACCATCTCTTCCACCACGTTCACGTTGGAGGCTTCCAACGAACCTTGGTTCAAGACACCGGCACCCACCGTGCCCGGTTGCAGCAACTGCACCGGACCACTGGACGCCGTGGCTGCCAACAAGTTGTTGCCCAAGGGCTTCAAGCCACTTGGATTGACGAACTTGGCGATCTGAATTTGACCCAGCACCTGCTGGCCGCCACCGGCGACCAACTCCACCGAGACCGTGCCGTCACGGCCAATCGTGAGTGAAGAGGCGTTGGCTGGAATGGTGATTTGCGGCTCTAAGAAAAAGCCCGTGGAAGTGACCAACTGACCGGTGCCGGTCAGTTTGAAAGCGCCATCACGCGAGTAGGCGATGGTGCCGTCTTGTTGTTGGATTTGGAAAAAACCATCGCCCATGATGGCCACGTCCAGAGGGTTTTGACTGTTGATCAAGTTGCCTTGGATGTGCAACTTTTCAGTGGCGACCACCTTCGTACCGGTACCGAGCATCAAGCCCGTGGGTGACTGCGTGTTGGCGGTGGTTTGACCACCTGCTTGGCGGATGTTTTGATACAGCAGGTCTTCGAAGACCGCGCGATCGCGCTTGAAGCCCGTGGTGCTGACGTTGGCCAAGTTATTGGAAATGACATTCATGCGCGTTTGCTGCGCGTCCAAGCCGGTCTTGGAAACCCACAATGCTGCATCCATCGCTTAACCCCTGTTCTTCAAATTCGCAAAAAACGCCCCACGTTCGCTACATCAACTGAGCTTCATCATCGAAGCGCCAGCTTGGTCGTTGTCATGACTGGTCTTGACCATGCGCACCTGCTGTTCAAACATGCGGGACTGTTCAATCAGTTTCACCATCACATCGGCCGGGTTGACATTGCTGCCCTCCAACGCTTGGGTGGTGACTGATACCCTGTTAGGACCTGAAGCAAAATCCGCGCCTGTCGGTTTGTCGTGCACTTTGAACAAGCCGTCTTCGCGGCGCGTCATCGGGGTCTGACTGGCATCTCTGAGTAACAAAGTAGCAACCAACTGGGGTTGTTGCACGCCGGGTTGAGACGTATCGGTTGCATAAACGCCGCCGTCTTGTGAAATCTCGACTTTGAAGCCTGGCGGGATGGTGATGGGTGAATTGCCTTCGCCGCGCACGGGGTGGCCGTTGCCGGTCTCCAGCACACCGTTTACCGACAGGTGCAAGTCACCACGGCGGGTGAAGGCCAACTCGCCATTGGGTGACTGCACGCCCAAGACGGTTTGGTCGTTCATCATGATGTCCAAATCGCGGCCCGTGGCCATCAAAGGACCGGGCTTCATTTGGATGAAGTCCATGTGCGCTGCCTGCGGTTGGAAATTCGAATCAAAGCCCTCGCCTTCGGCTTTGAAGGCTTTCATCGAGACCTCGTAAGAGCGCTTGAAACCGTTGGTGGCGATGTTGGCCATGTCATTGGCCAAGTTCTGCCGAGCCAATCGCATTTCAGTGATGGCAGCAGAGGCATTAAAGGCTAGACGATCCATGTCGATTCTCTAAGGAGGGGCTTTACGCGCGGATTTGAATAATCGATTGGGTCAGCGTGGTGCTGGTCTCAATCGCCTTGGCATTGGCCTGGAAGTTCCGCTGCTCGGTGATCAAGTCCACCAGCTCTTGCGTCAAGTCCACGTTGGCACGCTCGGTGGCACCAGAGCGCACCGTGCCGAAACCTGCAGAGCCAGCCTCACCATATTTCGGTGAGCCCGACGACGATGATTTGTAGTAGCTGGTGTCACCAATCTGGCGCAAACCCGTGGGGTTGGAGAAGTTGACCAACACCACCTTGCCCAAGGAGCGTTGCGCACCGTTGGAGTAAGAGGCATTGACCAAGCCATCGTCACCGACCGACAAGCCCACCAAGTCACCTTCAGGTGCACCGTCTTGCGACTGTGACAACACCGCATACGGTGAAGAGAACTGGGTCGATTTGGAGTAGTTGATGTTGATGGTCAACGCGCCCTTACCGTCTGGCAGGTAGACCGTGTCCAACTGCGAGCCTTGTTTGGGTGACACCAAGTTACCGCCAGTGTCAAAGGTCAACTCGCCTTTTTCCAAGAAGATCGGTGACCACTCGGGCAAGGCTTTGAAGCCGTCAGGGCTGAAGGTCTCTTTGCCGAACTCATCGATGTACATGGCCACCGAGACGCCATTGACGGTCTGGGTGTATTGCGTTGGTTTGATCCAGGTGGAGGTGTTGCCACGGCCGCCTTCCACATTGGCCAAGCCCCATTGGCTGTCACCGGACACCTTGATGAAGGAGTTGGTGGACGCGGTGCCCGTGGTGAATTTCAAGCTGTTGGTCGTGGTGTCATAGGACACCCGAACGCCAGAGACCATGGAACCGGTCAAACCCGGTTGGTCAGAGGGGCCGGCCAAACGGTTGATGCCGTTTTGCAGCGCCTGCACAAAGCTGTCAATGGTGTAGGTTTCTTTCGGCTCCAAATACACCGTGCCCTTGACATCATCCACCGACACCACGAATTTGTTGTTGGTCAGGTTGACGCTGAAGTTGTTGTTGGCGTTGATGCCCAGCGGCGAGCCATGCATGACCGCAGGCTCGGAGGCGATACCGCGCACCGCCAGGGCCGATTGTTTGACCTCGTAGTTGCCGTCTGCCGCCAAGCCCAAGCGCTCTGAAGCGTAGGTGCTGGGGTTGGTGATTTTGATGCTGGAGTTGTCACCGGTGGTGCCCGATTTGAAAATAAACCGCTCGTTCACCGTGTCGTATTCCACCTTCATGCCGTAGCGTTGCAATTTCAACGGACGGATGTAGTTGTTGGTGATGGACGGTGAGCCGCCCAAGGTCAGGCCATCGCTGCCCACCTCTTGCGTGATCGGGGTGGTGATGCCCAACTGGTTGTTCAAACCCGACAATGTGATGGAGTTGCCCAAGACCGGTACAAAGCTGAATTGCTGTGACACCGGGTCATAGCTGGCCGTGACCATGTTGTCTGCTGGCAAAGCGGCGATGGTGAAGTTTTTGCCGCCCGTGGACACAGTCGAGGCCGTCAAGGTTTCAGCCGTCAAGCTGAAGTTGATGATGTTGGTGCCGCTGGTGTCAATGATTTTCAGGTCTTTGCCATTGATCACCGACACGGTGATTTTGTTGACACGCTCGTCGGTGGGCGTGGGCGTCACGTTTTCCTTCAAGGCGGTGCGGATTTTTTCTTGAATCCGGTTGGCCAAGTCGTTGATGGGAATGCTGGACAAGGCCAAGTCACCCATGTCCACGCCGGTCAAGGTGGTGCCATCGTCAAATGCAATGTCAAAGGATTTGAATTCTTTGCCGGTGGGCGTGGTGTTGAGAGGGAAGGACACGTTGGACAAGGTGTAGGAGCTGGGTGTCAAGATGTTGCCGTCAGCGTCTTGCACCACGTCTTGTTGCACCACGCCGGCGCCCTTGGCCAAGCTGGGATAGCCCGTGCCACTGGTGGTGTTGGCTTCCAAGGTCAGGGCGCTGATGAATTTACCGCTGCTCTCAGTGGCCACCAGCGCGTTGGTGTTGCTGTCCCATGTCACATTGACATTGGCACCTTTGGTGGATGCCGCACGAATCGCGGTTTGAATGTCCGCCGCGAACAAATCCATGTGGTCTGGATTGGTTGGGTCAAACGTGTTGTAGCTGGGCGCGGGATCGACACCCGTCAAGCTGGGGAATTTGGTGCTGTCCAAGGTGATGGTGTCGGTTTCTGTGGAGACACCGTCATTGATGGCAAAGCTCAGGCTTTTGAAATGGCTCAGCAAGGGCTCGCCATCGATGGGCTCTGCGGCAAAGGCGATGCTGGCCAAACTGGTTTTCGACTCGCCAGCACCCAACACCGGTCCGGTCAAACCGGTTTTGGCGGTCAAGGCCAAGGCGTTGATTTGGTGGCCGCCAACGTCTTTCACGATCAGCTTGCCAGCCACATCGGGGTCGGTGGCAATCGTGACTTGGGAGGCCTCATAGGTGGACCAACCCAACTCCACCAATTTGACTTGGGCTTTGTCTTGCAACTCTTGTGCGAACACATCCACATCGCTGGGGTCCGAGTCGGTCAAGTCCAACGTGATGCTGTCGTTGCCCAAGGTCATGGTCAGCGCGGTGTAGTCACCAATGTCGGGCAGGTTGACACCGGTCAAGGTCTTTTGGTTTTCAATGTTGTTTTGCGCGCCGGTGCTGATGCTGCGCAGCACGAAGTTGGAAATTTCGGCACCACTGGCATCGGTGACACGCACCTCGTTGCCGTTTTGCACATTCACGGTGACTTTGCCAGCGGCTTCAGGGGTGTAGCCCAAGCGCTGTTGCAAATCGAGTTGCACCCGGGTTTGCAATTTGGTGGCCAAGTCTTCCATGGGCTTGGTGCTCAAGGCCGTGCCCAAATCGATTTGATTGGAAATCACCTGACCATCGATGGTCATGCTGTAGCCTTTGAACTCACCGGGCGATGGGGTGCTGCTGAAACTCACGTTGGAGAGCACGTTGCTGCTACCACTGAGTTGGCTGTTGATTTTGTTGACCACTTGTTCGTAGGTCATGTCATCCGCGTCCATTTGAATGGTGCGGTTTTGCGTCAGGGTGCCATCAGCGTTGCTGGCTGTGACTTGGAAAGTTTGTTGACCGGCAAAGTTGAAATAGCGTTCATCACCAAATTTACGGTTCAAGACATTGGTGAATTCCTTGGCAATCTCGGTTCCCGACAAGCGCATGGAGGTGCCGGCCAGGTGGTCCAGTCCCACCTTCAAGGGGGTGCCTGTGCCATCCACGTCAATTTCAAACAGGTCTTTCAATTGACTGGGTTGCAGTGTGCTGAAGTCGATCCCTTCCAGGGTGCTCAAACGCGGGGCTTTGCCGCCGTTGACCGTGGCTGGTTCAGAGTTGCGCAAGTCGGTGAGTTGGTTCAGGGAGAACTTTTGCGTCTTGGCGTTGACCAGCAAATCGCCCACTTCGCTTTCGGGCTTGAGCTGACCGTACTTGTTCACATACATTTTTTCACCGCTGGCGGGGTCGGTGGCTTGTTGCAAAGCAGCAGCCACCAGCGTTTCACCCACATACACATAGGTTTGCCATTTGTTGTTGGGGTCAGCCTGGCTCGCGTTCTGTGTTTTCGCGTAATACACCGTGGCCAAGTAACCATTGCCACCCTTGTCATACACCGTCAAGGCCGTGCTTTTGTTGTAGGACGCGGGGTCGTTGCGGTTGAAGGATTTGGTCACCACCTGCGCATCGGCTGGAAAGTTCAAGCCCAGTTGCACCAGGGAAGTTTCTTTGGCCATGCCGGTGGTTTTTTGCGGAATGGTCAACACGTTCAAGTCGTTCAAGTTGGCTTTACCGGTCGAGTCGACTGACGCCGCCATCAAACGTTGACCTGCGGAGTTCACCACGTTGTACTGGTCGTTCATCATGAACGAGCCGTTGCGCGTGAAAATGTCTTGGAAGCCGTCAGCCGATTTCAGCGGAAAGAAACCGTCACCCGAAATGGCCAAGTCCAAGGTGTTGGACGAGAAGTTCATGTTGCCCTGCCCAAACTCTTGGGTCACTTTCTTCAAGGACACACCCTGACCAATGGTCGATGTCGCTTTTTGCAAAGGTGAGGTGGCAAAAATGTCGCCAAAGTCGGCGCGACTGCGTTTGAAGCCAACGGTACTCGCGTTGGCAATGTTGTTGGATGTGACGCCCAACTGTGCAGTGGCTGCATTCAAACCGGTGAGTGAGGTGAAAAAGGACATGGTCTAGTTGCTCCGTGGAATTTCGTTGTGCTGCGTGATCAATAAGCGATGCGTTTGACGTCGGTCAGGCTGACGCTCTTGCCGCCATCGACTTCCAGCAGCCAGGTGTTGTCACCCGTGCCGGCATTGCTGACGCTGCGAACCGTGGACAAGGTGTTGACCACAGGTTGCAAGGCGGTGCCTTGCGAACTGGCCAACACTTGCATGGTGTAGGTGCCATCGGGCATCGCCGCACCACCGTTGTTCATGCCATCCCATGACAACTTCATGGGGCCGGCCATTTGCGGGCCAAAAATTTGTTTGCGAATCACCTGCCCTTTGGCATCCATGATTTGCATTTGCACGCCGTCGGCGCCGGTGGGCAGATCCACCGTGGCATCGATCGGTTGACCACCCAACAACACCAAGGGGCCATTGGGCACGGCCACTTTGCGGCCAATCATCGAGGCGCCCGCCAGCATCTTGTCGCCTTGCAGGCTTTGCGCCATGGCTTCCATGCTGGTCTTCATGGCGGTGGTGGCTTCGAGTTGAGAGAACTGCGCCAACTGGGCCACAAAGGCCTCGTTCTTCACCGGGTCCAAGGGATTTTGATTTTTCAATTGGGTGGTGAACAAGGTCAAAAAAGCACCTTGGTCCATGGTGTTGGACGGCGCTTTGACTTTGTTTTTGGCGATGTAGTCTTCGTAGCTGACGATGCCGCTGGGCAAAGGTGGCTTGGTGGTGGTTGCAGTGGCCATGTCAGTCAACTTTCAAAAATCAAGATTTGGTGATCTCAATGGTGCGCATCATCAATTGACGAGCGGTGTTCACCACTTCAACGTTGTTTTGGTAAGAGCGCGAGGCGGCCATCATTTCCACCATCTCTTGCATCTCGTTCACATTGGACAAATACACATAGCCGTTTTCATCGGCAGATGGATTGCCCGGGTCAAAAATGCTGCGAATCGGTGTGGGGTCGTCCACCACCTGATCCACTTTCACGCCGCCTTGGTATTGAAAGCCAGCGTTGGTCATTTCTTCTTTCACCAGGGCTTTGAACACGGTGCGTTTGGCACGAAAGGCTTCGCCTTCGGACTTGGCAACGGTGGTGGCATTGGCCAGGTTGGAAGCGGTGGTGTTCAAACGCACGGTTTGTGCGTTCATCGCTGTGCCGGCAATGCCAAAGACGCTGTCGAGGGTTCTCATGGGTTACTCCCCTTTCAATGCTTTGCGGATACCGCCAATGCGGTTTTCCAAGAAATTCAAAGTGGTTTGGTAATCAGCAGCAGCTTGACCAAAGTTGGCTTGCTCGACATTGATCTCCACCGTGTTGCCATCAAAAGAACTGTTGAAAGGCACGCGGTAGCGCTGTCCGTTGTCTGCTTGTTCTTCCAAGGCCGCGTAATGCTTGGCATGCGTGGCCGTGATGTATTCGCGGCTGGTTTCTTTCAGCATGGCTTTGAAATCCAGCTCTTCCGCTTTGTAGTTGGGGGTATCGGCATTGGCGATATTGCGCGACAACACTTCCAAGCGTTGGCTGCGCACGCCGAGGGCTCGCTCATGGATGCCAAATGCTCCAGCAAATAAGTTCATGACACACCTCCTCGGTTGTATTGACCGCCGTTTTCACGACACCTGGCTCTCAAGTTGTGGAGCCTCCGGTCGATACTTGCAAGTTGTGTGCCACCTGAAGCTGAGTACTTAGCGTTGCGCTGCAAGTGAATACAGCGGCAAGACTTGTCCGCTGGTGCGCCGCGTCGGCAAGGCTTTGCCGCTTAGCGCAAATAGTCTTGGTTCAAATAAGCGCTGACCCGCAAGGCTTGGGCGCGGTTGCTTTGCACCGTGTTGTTGGCCTGGTTGTTGTTGGCCTGCGCCAAGCTTTGTGAATGCTCGTGCTTGCTCAAACGTTCAATGGCGTTTTGATACAGACCCTGCATGATCGAGTTGCGGGTGATCGGCGCGCCCTTGTCCCGGTTCACATACAGCTGCTTGGCCTGTGAGCCTGCAATGTTCAAGTTGGCGTCTGGTGCTTTGATGCTGCGGGCAGCAGGCGTCAGCACGGTGAGGTAGAGGTCGTCCAAGCTGGTTGGCCCCATGCTTTTCAAACCGGTTTCATCGAAATACTTGGCCACCATGTCCAGCTGCTGCAGCACGCTGTGGCCCAAGATCGCTTTGGGGTTGCTGCCAAAGCCGGCACTGGCCGCGCCTCGGTCGGGGCCATCACAGAATTGGATGATGCCGTGACAGCGGCTGTTGCTGGCCTTGGGGTTCATGCCATCGCTTTCCATCAAGGTCATGCGGGCAAAGTCGTCGGGTGCGAACTGATAGGTGCGCGACATGTTGACGATCTTTTCAAACACCTGTTGACGCTCTTGCGGCGGGATAAAGCCTTTGGACACAGCACGGTCCAAGGTTTTTTCCAACACCGGGTGCTGCCCCAAGGGCTGCTGTGGTCTGGGCAGATTCAGCGGCCGCGCTTGCGCCGCCGAGTTCATGGCCAAGGCTGTGTTGGCCACTGGCGGATTGTTCGAGAACTTTCGAGCTGCTTCTTCGGCAATGGATGCATTCAAAGAACTCATGTTCAGCCGCTGTCCCGGGAAGATGCGGTCGGGGTTGCTGATGCCATTGGCCTTGGCCAGGTCTTGCGACAAACGCAGCGCCTCGGCATTGCTGACCGGTCGGCCCAAACTTTCCATGTGGTTTTTCACGATGCTGCTCAAGGTGTCGCCCTCTTGCACCGCCATGCTGGGCACTTGCGGATTCAAAAACGTCGATGAATTGACACCTGGCTTTTGTTGCAACTGCGACAAGGTTTGTGCAAAGCCCACGCGTCCTGGCAAAGTCTGCACGGCTGAGCGCACGCTTCGGTTGTTGTCATTTGGACTGACAAATGCAGTTTTGACGAGTGCCTTGGGATCAATATTGAAGTTCATGTTGCGCTCGGAGGTGGTCAAAAATGGTTGGCATCAAAGTTGCATCGGGTTTGGGCATGACGCTCAAAACGTCAAAACATTCACACCCTTGGAGACCATCTTGCAATTGCTGTGCCGAACTTCTCAAAGAATGCAACAACCCGGACTCAAACACCTGGTGGCCGCAGGCATGCTGATCGGTAGCGCTTGGGGCGCGGCCCTGGCCCAAACCACCCCCGTGAACCCGGGCTGGAGCGCGGTCGAGCAAGGGGCCAAGCAATTCATGGTCGAGACCTACAAACTTGAAGCCCCGGCCGTCAACATCATGCCGATGGACAGCCGCATCAAGATCGCGCCTTGCAACCAAGACATCGTGTTTGACCAACCCTTTGGCAACAAACAAAGCGTTCGCGCCCGTTGTGCCCAACCGCTTTGGCAGCATTTCGTCATGGTCCAGATCCGCAGCGGCTTGGGTGGCGCATTGACTTCCGCACCCACGAGCAACACGGTCAACCGCTTGGTCTGGGTCTCCACCCAATCCCTCAAACGCGGCACCACCATGCAACCCGGCATGTTCAAGCCAGTGGAACAAAGCGTGTCCGCCCATGAAACCCGCTTCGTCAACGACGAGCGAGAGTTGGTCCACACCGAGTTGCTGCGCGATTTACCCGCCAACACGCCCCTGAAATTGCAGGACCTGAAAGCCAGCACCATGGTCAAACGCGGTCAGCAAGTGACCGTGGCGGTGGGCGAAGGCAAAGGTTTCTTGATCACCGTGAAGGCCGAAGCCCAACAAGATGGCCTCTTGGGTGAGCAAATTCGCTTGAAAAACCCCGAGTCGGGTCGATCTTTGACAGCTGTGGTCACAGGTGTGAACATGGCACGAGGATTGTGAAAATGAATTCAAAATGATTCATTTCAATCTTGAAAATTTTTCTGGTAACGCCCTCAAGTCTCAAGATTTGGGGTCGATACTGACGATGACGCAACAAAAATTGCGAACTGTGCTTTGTCAATAAAGGACTCACCATGTCTGATCCCATCTCATCTTCCCAAGCCCGCGTGGCCCACTCTGTGGCAGCCAACCGCACCACCCTGGAAAAACTGGACAAAAAACCGGTTGCCAGCAAACCCGAACAGCCGATCGAGGCCAAAGCCCCCGCGAAGCCTCAAGGAGCCGATTCCGTGAACCTCAGCAATGTGAAAAAACGCATTGACGACCAGCCAGGTTTTGACCGGGCCAAAGTCGACGCCATCAAAGCAGCCATTCAAAGCGGCAACTACCCGGTCAATCCCCGTCGGATTGCCGAGAATTTTGTCTCTTTGGAAAAAATCATCCAAGGTTGAACTGAGCCATGACGCCAACGACCGTTTTGGAAAACCCCCAGTCCGTGGACGAAGCCCATGTGCTGGTCGATCGCTTGGCAGAATTGCTGGACAACGAATTCGAAGCATTGAAGGTCCAAGACTTGGACCAATTTGAAGTGTTGTTGGGTGAAAAAAACCACCTGCTCAGCGAGTTGGGGCGCCTGACCGGCGTGCGCCAGCCTGAAGACGCCGACAAATTGGGCGCGCACTGGAATGAATTCCGCGCCCGCATGATGGCTTGCCGCGACATGCACCGCCGCAACGAAATTCTCATCATGCGCAAACTCGACGCCATCCGTGGCGCCCTGGAGAGTTTGAATGTGAACGACCCCACCAGCCCCGTGGAGGTCTACGACCGTTTGGGTCAAATCAAGCGACTGCGTCGCTTAAGAGGCTTTACCGAAGCTTGACGATGTGGGCGCTGGGCCGCCCATCGTTTTCTTTTCATCGCCGGGCTGCATGCCCTTGAGCCAATACACCCACGACAAAATCACCGCCACTGCGGTGTACATGTCTTGCGTGATTTCATCGCCCACATCCAGCTTGCTGAGCAGCGCCAACAGTTGCGGGTCTTCCGCCACATAAATGCCTTGTTTTTTGGCCTCGTTGATGATGCGCAGCGCCAGCTCGGACTGCCCTTTGGCCACCACTTTGGGGGTTTTCAGGTGCCCGTATTCCAGAGCGACGGCTTCCAAGGGCGTTTTCATGGGCAGGTTTGGTCAGGCGCGTGCATCAATGACCGAACCGCGCGTGCCCGAGGCTTCGCTGGCTCGGACCAAGGGCCGGGGCGCATTGAAAATTTGAAAAGAATGCAGCTGCAAGCCCGCCGCGCCCAGTTCCAGCCCCAAATCGGCCGAACGTTGGCGCGCCAACTCGACCACCTCGCTGCGCAAGGCCCACATCACCAAGTCAACACTGGTGGTTTTGGAGATGACCGTGTTGAGCCAAATTTCGCCCAACAAGCGGCTGCGCGAATGGATGTCCACGCTCAGCGGCTGCTCTTCTTGACCGGGCTTGCGCGCAGGGCGTTGGAAATGCAGGTCCACCGGTTCGGCATCGACAAAGGGCAACACCACATGCAAGGACAGCTCGCCACTGAGCCACTTTTGCGCACTTTGCACCTGGGCTGACTCCAATTCCCGCACCGCGGCTTCGAGTTCGCGCACCTGCTCTTGGTGGATGCCCTCGGTGCTGCTTTGCTGCAGCAAGGCCAACAATTGTTTCACCACGGACTTGGGGTCGTCGGCCCGTGATTGGGCTTGCAGCAAACTGTTTTCAATGCTGCGCGCCTGTCCCATGACGGCTTTTTTCAACATGCTGGGGTTCATCTGCGCCATGGAACTGCGCTGCTGCATCAGGCGTTGCACCATCTGTTGCAAGCCCCCTTGGCCCGACCACAAACCCACATTCATGTCGGCCAGGATTTTTGAAAAGGCGGCGAAACCGGCGGGTTGGGTGAGCAACATGCCCAAGGTGCTGGCAGGACGACTGGCCATGGCGGCAGCATCCAAGCTGTGTTGCAAACCAAAACTGGCCGCAGCCGGGGTCGTGGTTGACGTTTGACCGGGCGGATAGGCTTGAATGAGAAAACCCCAACCGCTGGGGGAGTGGTTGACCCGTAAAAAAGGTTTGTCACCGTCTTTCAGCACCCAGCCATTGGGCAGCTCAAAGAAGAAATCCTTGACCCACATGCGCACCCGTTGATCGCGGACTTCCACCACACCTTGCACGATTTGGCCATCGCGCAAGCCCAGTTGTTGGGCCACAGGCGTTTGCACCCACATGGGCCGGGTCTCTTGGTGGATGGGTGTGACCCGATTGGCGGCAGAAACGATTTCGGCACCGAGCATGGCAAAGGTCCTAGGCGCCGCGAATAGCGACGCTAACTCAAGGGTAACGCACCCAGTTGCGTTTGTTGATGTCTGGACCTGGATTGTGCCCGGCCTGGTGCGCGGCGGCACCACCGTGCGGTGCGGCGTTGGCGGCCGCCACTGCGGGGGCAGGTGCTGCGGCTGCGGAGTGGCCTGGGTTGGCCGAAGGTGGGGCGGCATCAGCGAGCAACACGGGCATGAGTTTTTTCACCAACTCGGCCGGCTCGGGCAGCATCAAGGTGGCCCCAGCCAACAAAGACTTGGGGTTGCCTTTGACAAAAGCCTGAGGGTTGTTTTGCACCAAGGCTTCGCGCAACACATCTTGGCGCAAGGGTGTGCTGGCATAAAACTTTTGCAAGATGCGGTCGATGGTGTCACCCGCTTTCACCTTGTATTGACCCATTTCAGCCAACACCACCAGGTCTTGGGCAGGGGCGGCAGAAGCTTCAGGCTTGGCCTTTTTGGCCACCACCGCTTTGGGCTTGTCTTTGTCGTCTGCGCCCGGCCCGGCCTTGGCGGCATCGGCTTTGGGGGCGTCCAGTTGGGCCATGTTTTTCGGAATATCCAATGGCGGCTGTTTGGCAGGTTCTTGCGCCCAAGCGACAGACGCCAAACCCTGCAACACCAAGGCAGCAGGAACAACGAAACGTGCAGGGTGGATCTTCATGGGGAACTCCTCGAAATTCAGGGGGTGTGGGGAATGGCCACCCAGTGGCCATGTCCAGACATTTTGTGGGCGGTTTTCATTTTCAGTTCGGCATAGTAGTCACTCACCGCCACCACTTCAGCCAACGCCAAACTGTCAAAGGCTTTGGGCTCCAGTGCGCGCGAAGGCAGTTGTTGCCGATCGGTCACCACCATTTGGGTGCCCACTTTCAAACCACTGGCAGCACCACCGGCAATGCGCACCGCATCGCTGCGCACCTTGACCACATCAAATTGCGGCACGCGGCAGGACAGCTCGCGCTCCATGCCCTGCACAAAGCCTTGCACGGCGGCTTGCACTTGGGCCATGACCACCGGTGACAAAGGGCGCGACGAGGTGGGCACCAAGCGGGGTTGATCGATGTTGATTTTTTGCTCACCCAAGAACAAGCTGCTCGCCTGCCCTTTGGCGCTCAATTCCCAGCGCACATCGTAAGCACTGACCCGGGGCAAGCCTGCGGCCATGCTGGGGGCGATGCTGATCTTGAGCTGCCAAGGAATGTGCTGCTCACCTTGACTGACCAACAACTGTTCATAGTTGTCTGCTGGATTTTTGCGGTCGCTCAAACGCCACAGGTTGGACTGCTGCGACACGCGAAACGCTTGTTGCTTGATCTGCTGCGCCAATTGTTGCGCTTCAAATTGGTACGCCACGGGCATCTGGGCGGAGTAACTCAGCTGCCACGCCATCTGGTGCCAGGCCGCAGCTTGGGCCGGTGTTTTGCAACCACCCAACGGCAACGGCTTGCTGTCCATGCGCACATCGTCCATGTCACGGCCGTAAGCCAACACGCGGATGCCGCGCACTTCCATGCCGGTGACAAAACTGCTGGCTTCACGCAACACACCCGAGCCGTCAATGAACGCGGCCGAACGGACCTCTGTCGGGCCTTCCATGGCGCGCTTGACCAACGACTGTCGAATGGCATCCAAGCGGTCTTCCGAGCTCATCGGATCGGCGTGCACCGCCAGCTGGGCACCCAAGGCCCAGACCAGCAACAGCAACAACGGACGTGGCTTCAAACGCATGGTTGGCAATCTTCAATGCAAGCGCATCAACGGGTGCTGCGGGCTGCGATTTGCGTCAGGTACAGCATGCGCAAGTCCTGCACCGAATTGCGGTCCAAGGACAAGGTGGTTTCATAGGTGTCGTCACCCACGGGGGTGATGCTGACCAGCTGGGCACCATAAATCACGCCTTCCACACGGGTGCGGAATGTGTCGTTCAAAACGGTCATGTCAGCCACCGTGGTGTTGGCGTCCAATTGTTGGCCATACACCTGTTCGGTCAGGGCGCGGTAGGCGTCCAGTTTGGAAGCGCGGATGGCCAGCAAACGTTGTTGTGCAGGGTTTTTGTGGTTTTGCACGCTGATCACAGCGTAGCCCGTGGCCACATAGGTTTCGCGCTTGTCCATCATGGGTGTGATCATGGAAGCGGGTGCGGCTTCGGTGGCGTTGCTGGGTGCAGCTTTGTTCACGGCTGCGGTTGGTGGTGCAGCCACAGCCACAACAGGCGCTGGCGCAGCAGCGTAAGGACGCATGGCTTCGCAAGCAGTCAATGAACCCAGGGCCAGGGCGGTCAAAACAAAACGGTGAATCATGGTGATTTCCTCTCGGTGTGAAGCATGCAGATCCGGCTCATCCAAACACGCATGGCTTCATGGGGTACATGCCAAGAATCGACCAGTGGGCCAACTTCTTTAAGCCCAAACACACCAAGGGCCGAATACTTTTGGCGACTTGCCGTTTCATGGCCTTCAGCGACAATGCACCAAGCATGAAGTCGCCTTCCTTTTTCATTGGTACCAGCCCCATTGCGCAAGCCTTGCGTCGTTTGGTCACCACCATCTCCAACTCCAACGCCACGGTCCTCATCACCGGTGAAAGTGGCACGGGCAAAGAGTTGTTGGCGCGTTCACTGCACGAGCAGTCAGACCGCGTGGGTGGCGCTTTCGTACCCATTAATTGCTCAGCCATTCCCAAAGAATTACTCGAAAGTGAACTCTTTGGACACCGCAAAGGTTCTTTCACGGGTGCCGTGGCCGACCGCATCGGTCGCTTCGAACTGGCCCACGGCGGCACCATCTTTTTGGATGAAATTGGCGACATGTCCTTGGACATGCAGGTCAAGTTGTTGCGGGTGTTGCAAGAACGGGTGATCGACCCGGTGGGCTCGACCCGACAAATACCCATCGATGTGCGTGTCATTGCCGCCACACACCGGGATTTAGAAACAGAAATACAAGCCGGCAGGTTCCGCGAGGATTTGTACTATCGGCTTAACGTCTTGCCCGTGGTCACGCCCCCGCTGCGTGAGCGCCCCGAAGACATCGCCGAGTTGCTGCGTTTTTACGCCGAGCACTACAAACTCCCCAAAGGCCAAGCGGTGCGCTTTGCACCGGATTTTTTAGAGGCCTTGGTGTCCTACCCTTGGCCAGGCAATGTGCGCGAGCTGTGCAATTTGATGGACCGCTTCAGCACCTTGTATGCCGGCCAATTGTTGGACTTGCGCGCCATTCCCGCCAACTTGCTGCCCAAAGGCTTGGTGCCCATTCAAGCGGAGATGTTGACCCGCAATGGACCGGTGGTGTTTGCGCAAGAAATGACGCCGCCGCCCGAGGTGTTGGCCGAGATGGCGGCTTCGGGTGCGGTGTCGGTCGAGTTGCTGCCCGACCAGCCCGAACCGCAAGACAACGAGATTGAAAGCATCATCATGCTGGCGCAAGGCATGCCGCACTTGCCGCCAGAAGGCATCTCTTTGAAAGACCGCTTGGCAGAAATCGAGCGCAACATCATCGAGCAAGCCCTGGAGCGCTCGCAAGGCAATGTGTCTCGAACAGCCAAACTGTTGAACTTGCAGCGCACCACGTTGATCGAGAAGATCAACAAATACGAGCTGCGAACCGCTTAAGGCCCAGACGATCGGCTGCGACCGATCCTTATTTCGGATCTTGGTTGAGCACGGTGATGCTCATGCGGCGGTTGCGCGGGTCAAACTTGTCTTTCGGGTTGAACGGGTCGGTATCGGCCACGCCTTCAATCCGCTTGAAGCGCTCTTCCTTGATGCCCTTTTTCTGCAGCACTTGGCGTGTGGCTTCCGCACGTTCGGCTGACAACGACCAGTTGTTTCTGCCTTCGGCGTTTTGGAACGGCACGGCGTCGGTGTGACCTCGGATCGCCACTTGGTTGGGCATGCCCGCCAAAGAGGCCGCGACTTCACCAATCAAGGCAGAGGCTTTGCCTTGCATGCCAGCCGCACCGCTTGGGAACATCGCGAAGTCGGCGTTGTCAATGATTTCAATGCGCAGGCCGTCTTTGTCACGGCTGATCGCCACTTTGTCTTTGAGCGACTCAAACTTTTTGTTCTCAGACAGTTTTTCTTTGAGTTCTTGTTCGAGTTTTTCAAAGTTTTCTTTGTCTTGTTGCTCGGCAATGGCTTTGCGTTCGGCTTTGCTCAATTTGTCTGGGTCGCTGCCACCCTCGCCCTGCCCGCCCTCACCCGAGCCCATGCCTTCGCCTTTGCCGCCTTTGGACGGGTCTTTGGCTTCGTTTTCATTTTCAGGACCGGGGTCGGTGTCGGGGTTGGGGCCGCCTTCGGATTTGGGCGTCAAGCGCTCAAGCAAACCGGTTTGACGTGCGGCATACGGAAAAGCATCGGGATCGATGATGGAGCGGCCACCCAAGACACCATTGGAACCAGCCAGTTGGCCGACGGGGACCAAGCTGTGTGACGTGGGTTTGAAATAGTCGGCAATGCTTTTGCGTTGGTCGGCATTGGACGCGCCCAACAACCACATCAACAAGAAGAACGCCATCATGGCGGTCATCATGTCGGCCAGCGCAATCTTCCAAGCACCGCCGTGGGCACCGCCGTGACCATCTTCAATTTTTTTGATGATGATGACCGGAGCCAGTGCCTCGGCCGCAGGCGCAGCCCCATCCGCTGCAGGCGGCGCGTCAGGCGGCGCGTCTGGTGCAGCATCGGCAGAAGCCGCAGCAGCGGCTGCCGGATCTTCTGTGGCGGCTTTCTCGTCAGCCATGGTTACTTGCCTCGCATGCCGTCAAAAATTTCACCAAAGGACGGCTTGTTGTGGTGGTTGATCACCGATCGAGCGGCCTCAATGACCAAAGGCATGGGGTGACCGTGCAAATTGGCCACGATGAGTTGTTGCACGCATTTCAAGATTTCGCCATCTTCGTCAATCACTTGACCAATGCGAATGGCAAATGGACCCGCCACACCATAGGCCAACAACACGCCCATGAAGGTACCGACCAGCGCTGAACCAATCAAGGCACCCAGCACCGGTGGAGGTTGGTCAATCGCACCCATGGTTTTCACCACACCCAACACACAGGCCACAATGCCCAGCGCTGGCAACGCGCCTTCCATGCCAGACCAGAAGGCCTGGTTCATCATTTCGTGGTGGTGGTGGTTTTTGATGGAGGCGGTCATCACATCTTCAACCGCATAAGGACTCAGGTTGCCAGAAGACACCACCATCAAGCGGATGGTGTCGCAAATCATGTCCAGCAAAGCGTGGTCTTGCAAGATGGGGGGGTATTCGGCAAAGATGGCACTGGACTCGGGGTTTTCGATGTGCGGCTCCAGGGCCACAGCGCCTTCGGCCTTGAGTGTTTTCAATATTTTGGAGACCACCAAAATCACCGCCAGGTAATCTTCTTTGTGGTACTTGGGGCCTTTGAAGACTTTGCTGACAGCGCCAAAACCTGCGCCGACACCCGCCTTGCTGTTGCCAATCATGGCAGCGGCGACAGCCGCACCAAAAATTTGGGCAAATTCCCATGGCGCAGCCTTGATCACAGGTGTCATGTCGCCACCGTGGGCGACAAACACACCGAACACGGCGATCATCAAAACTACCAGTCCAACTGCTGCCATTTCAAACTCCAATTGTTAAAGCATGTGGTGCCAAAGACACCCCATGCTTTCAAAACATCCCGCTAGCGTAACTGAATCAAATGCCCATTCAAGGGCTGTGGATCAGTTGACGGCCGTTGCCGCCGCCGCTGGGCGCGGGATCAAAGCAGGCACGGTTTCCCATGCGCTGCGAATCTCCGTCATCAAGCCATGGATTTCTTCCAGGGCTTTCAAATCATTGCGTGCATTTACGTGCAACAAACGGCGTGTCACGTAGTTATAAAGTTCATTCAAGTTGCCAGCCAGATCACCGCCTTTTTCAAAGTCCAAGGCACCTTGCAGGCCCAGCACGATGCGGCTGGCGCGGGCGATGGCTTTGGATTTTTCGCTCACATTGTTGTGTTGAATGTGACCTTTGGCGGTTGACAGGCTTTCAATCAAACCATCGAAAAGCATTTGAATCAGCTCGACGTTGTTCGACTGGGAAGCGCCGGTACTGACTTTGACTTGTCCATAGCTTTCAATGGCTCGGTGGTTGGCTCGCATGATCAAAGGCTCCTGAAATTAATCGTTGACCCTGATTGATTCGGCGTGATGCGCTTGAACTTGAGAGGAAACCATGTGTGCGTCTTTCACTCAGGCTGGAACAGCCTTGGCCTCGTCGTTCACGCCAGGTGTGGCGTAAACAGCTTGCTCTGTGCCAGCTGGCGAGGTCAACGAGGACAAGTCGGGCTGCAATGCTGAAGGCATGATGTCGGGCTCGGCCTCGGCCACAGCCAGCGGTGCAGGCGCGGCGGCCACTGGCGGCGGCGCAGACACCACGGATGGCGCAGGCTGGGCTGGCAAGGCAACAGGTGGACTTGCCAAGGCTTCTTCGGAAGGCGGCAATGACGCATCCTCTTCTTCGTCGGTGTGAATCAGCAGCGTGGCTGAATAAGCTTCTGTCAGGTCCAGGCCCAGTCGGGCATAAATCATGGACGTGACTTGGTCCAAAGACTGCTGAATGCGCAATGCTTCATCGGGTTTTTTGGCGGCGAAATCCACACCGGCTTGGTAAATGCTGGCCAAGTGGTGCATGGGCAACCAAGATTCCAAAGAACCCCGTGGGGTGGGAATGATGCGGTTGTTGGTGGGCACACCAGCGGTGCCGGCGCGGCCATGGGTATAGCCTTCCATGAACACTTGCTCAATGTGTTGGCGCAACACCGGTTCGTAATGGGGCTTCAAATTGGAAACCGTCTTGGCATCCATGCCCGGCACAGGCAGGCCGCTCATGGCGTCCCACAGGGTTTTGCCCGTGAGTTCACCAAACAAACCATCGTTGTAGGTTTGCGGCATCTCGGGTTTGGCATAGCCTTGGTAAATCACGTTGACTTTGTCAACCACGTACAGCACCAAGACAAACACCAACAACAGGCCCCAGGCCATGAAAAGTTGGAAAAAGCTACTCATGCAACCCTCCTACTTGGTTTTGAAATGGGCTCACGATCGACCTGCAGTTGTCCCCGCAGTTTCTTCACGACCGCCGACAAAATTTGACTGATGCGCGATTCGCTGACTTCCAAGACCTCGCCAATTTCCTTCAGGTTCAGTTCTTCAACGTAATAAAGTTGCATCACCAACTGTTCACGCTCGGGCAAATCTGCAATCGCATCGGTGACGGCTTGCATGAATTCAGCCTCTTCCACCATCACATCGGGTTGCCTGGAGGAATCGTCGGCAATGCTCATCACTTCTTCGGTGACCACTTCCAGCGAATAGGTTTCAAAGCGGCGTGCTTTGCCGCGCTCTTTTTGAAAGTCTTCCAAATCTTTGCCCATGTACTCGGCCATTTCGGCCTGGGTGGGTGCGCGACCCAACTCGGAGGACAAGGCATGCAGGGTTTCGTTGTGGGTTTTGTTGAACGCCACTGCAGAGCGGGGCAAGAACGAAAGTCGCCGCACTTCATCAAGCATGGCGCCACGCACACGGCTGTGGGCGAAGTTTTCAAAGTCCACGCCTTTGCTGGCGTCAAACACGCGGGAAGCTTCCAGCAAACCCATCATGCCGACTTGAATCAGCTCGTCGAGTTCCATGTAGGCCGGGACGCGGGCTTTCAAATGCAGGGCGACGCGCTTGACCAAGCCGAGGTGGGCCAACACCAACTCCTCGCCTTGCGGACGAGATTGTTGGTACATCTTCATGGGTGACAGGGGTCTCATGCTTCATCCGAATTGCTTTGCAGCAATCGCTCCATGAAAAATTGCAGGCCACCAGAGGGATGGTCGATGGGTCGTAACTGGGTGCACAACTCGGCCAAGCGACGGAAGTCACGCGCCGCAGCGGTACCGGGGGCCAATTCCATGACGGATTGGTATTTCTTCAAGGCCGCCAACACCATTTCATCGCGCTCGATGGCGGTCAGGTAATGGATGGACTCGTTGAGGAAACGAACACAGACATCGTTGAGTCGTTGGTACAGCTTCCAACCCTGGGTTTGGGTGTCCACCATGTTGGGCAACAAATAAATTTCATCGAGTTGCATCTCTTGTGACAACACCTTGATGGTGCCGTAGGCATCCGCAATGGAAGACGGATCGTCTTGCACCACGATGAAGCGACGTTGACAAGCACCCAAGAAAGCCAACACAGAAGGGGAAATGCCAGCGGCCACATCGACAATCAAGTAATCGATGTCTTTGCTCAAGTCGCTGAAAGCTTGCACGATGCTGGCCGCTTGCACTTGGCTGAGTGCTGCTAACTCTTGCATGCCTGACGCACCGGGGATGAGTTGAATGCCTTGGCGTGTTTTCAAGGTGATTTCGGCCAAGGTTTTTTGTCCCGCCAAGAAATGGCTGAGGTTGTATTCGGCGCGGGCACCCAACGCGATTTGTGCGTTGGCCAGGCCCAAGTCGGCATCAAACAACATGACGTCGTGACCGCGCTGAGCCAGCGCCACCGCCAGGTTGATGGACACCGTGGTCTTGCCCACGCCGCCCTTGCCACTGGCGATACCGATCACTTCGGTGGTTTTGTGTTTAGTCATGCGTTGCCCCTGCTTGTTGGGATGCCAATCGGGTGATTCTGGCCGATGACATGGCCAAGGTGCTGCGCATGTCTTCGTGGGCCGCGTCACCGGCCCCCAAGGACAGGTTGCTCAAGGCGACATTCACCAGTTCGTCCACTTGCAATTGGCGACTCCAATCGCCCAAGCGTTCACCGCGACTCGCGCCACTGACACCGACATGGCCTTCGGTCAGCACTTGGATGAGCGACCACGGTTGGGTGGACTCGTCCATTTTGCTGATCATCAGGCTTTGCCATTGGATCTGTGGGGTTGAGAGCAAACGGCGCAAAGAAGACTGCGATGCATCGGCAGGAATCACCACATGGAAGTGCGCGTGGGCAGCCATGTTGGCGATCTCGGCCACGCGTTCGATCATTTGCACCCCGGGGGTGTCGATGATGATGAACTTGCGCTGACCGTGTTCTTCTAAAAGAAGTTTCAAAGTGGTGGCGTTGGTGGCGCGGAAACAATCCACGCCCGACTGCGCGCTCAACAACTGGGTTTGGTTCCAAGCACCTGCACGTTGGTCGCTGTAGCTGATGACGGCCACTTGCTCGGCCCCCAAATTGACACTGGCTTGTTGGGCCAAACGCGCCACCATCAACGACTTGCCAGCACCTGAAGGGCCGGCCAACACGTGCACACCGGTCTCGGGCAAGGCCACGCTGCTGTGCTGCATCGAGTGCACCAACTGGCGGCGAATTTCTTCGATGGCGGGTTCCACGTCTTCAAAACTTTGGATGCTGTCGACCAGCAAGGCGCGCAAGGCCACGGGAATGGCCGCTTCTTGCAAGGCGTTGCGCAAGGGGTGCAGGCTGCGGGACAACCCAGCACCTTGCCACGCCATTTGCTGGCTGAGCTTGAATTCTTTGCGCAGGCTGGCGAGTTCTTCACGCACCAGCTCGACAATTTCACGGCCACGCAAGGTGTCGCGTTCTTCTTGCGCCGCTTGCACGGCAACCGGGTTGACGGTTGCCGCTGCTGGGGTGGGCACTTCAATGGCCACCGCTGCTTCCGGCGGCAACACCGCTTTGGCCTTGGATTTGAGCGCCGCGGCTGAGACAAAACCTGCGGGCAGCGCAGCTTTGTCGCTGCTGGAAGCCTTTTGACGGGTCATGGTTTCTTCCATCACCTGACCAAAGCTGGCACCGGTGGGGCTGATGATGCTTTCTTCGGTGCTGCTTTCTTTGGACAAGGCATAGGTTTTTTCGGTAGGGACAAAGGTCTCGGCCACCGCAGCTTCGATGCTGATGGGGGGAACATCGACCGCCACAATCAATTCTGTTTGACCGCGCACCTTGCTGCTGGAGATGACGAGCACGTCGGGACCATACAGGGCCACCGCTTTTTGATTGGCGGCACGTGTATCGCGTGCAATGATTCGTTTGAGTTCCATGTTTTTTCTCGCAGGTCAAAAATCGTTGTGGTTATGCGTTGCGGTTGGTGGCGTTCACAGTGTGAATCACTTTGACAGCTTGGTCATCCGGAATTTCGCTATAGGACAAGACGGTGAGGTCGCTGACACGAAAGCGAACCGCTTTGGACAACCAGCCACGGATCAGGGGGGACACCACCAACACGGCAGCGTGGCCCTCTTCTTCCATGTCTCGCGCGCCAACGCGCAATGAATTGAATAAGTTTTCAGCCAAGCTGGGTTCCAACACCACGGGTTGGCCGGGTTGGCTTTGTTGCAGCACGTTGTGCAGCAGTTGCTCCAAACTGGGCTCCAAGGTCATGACGGACAAATTGCTGGACTCGTCCACCAAGCTTTGCATGATCATGCGGCCCAACTTGGGGCGCACAAAGGCGGCCAGTTGTTCAGGGTCGGTGCTGCGGGCGCTGGCTTCGGTGAGGGTTTCAACGATGGAGCGCATATCGCGAATCGACACACCCTCGCCCAACAACTGTTGCAACACGCGGGTGACGATGCCCAAGGCCAATTTGCCAGGCACCAACTCTTCCACCAATTTGGGGGACTTGGCTGCCAATTTGTCCAGCAACTGTTGGACTTCATCGTGGCTGAGCAAGTCGGCCGAGTTCTCACGCAACACTTTGTTCAAGTGGGTGGCAATCGCGGTGCTGGCGTCCACCACGGTGTAACCCAAGGTGCGGGCCACATCACGTTGTGAAGATTCAATCCAAACCGCTTCCAATCCAAAGGCAGGCTCGCGGGTGGGGATGCCTTGCAACTCACCATACACCTGGCCTGGGTTGATGGCCAGTTCGCGTCCCACTTTGATTTCGCCTTTGCCACGCACCACGCCTTTGAGCACGATGTTGTAGGTGTCGGGATCGATGTTCAAGTCGTCGCGAATGCGCACAGGCTGGACCAAAAAGCCCAACTCGGCAGACAATTTTTTACGCACCCCTTTGACGCGGCTCATGAGCTCGCCACCTGTTTCAGGGTTGACCAAGGGGATCAAGCCATAGCCAATTTCCAAACCAATCAAATCCACCTGGTCGACATCGTCCCAGTCCAGGTCCTTGGTGGCTTCAGAGGTGGCGGCCGCTTGAGCCACCGCTTCTTGCGTGGCTTCTTCTTCCACTTCGCTGCGAATCACCATCAGCCCCAAGCCGGCAGTGGCGGCGGCCAACGTGATGAACATCAGATGCGGCATGCCGGGCACCAAACCCAAAATGGTCAGGATGATGGCCGAGATGAACAAAGCAGATGGATTGGCGAGTTGGGCACCCGCTTGCTCGGAAATGGATTCTGAGGTGGTGACGCGGGTGACGATGATGGCGGTGGCCAGCGACAACAACAGCGCAGGAATTTGCGCCACCAAGCCGTCGCCAATGGTGAGCAGTGTGTAAATCTTGCCGGCTTCCGAGACGGACAAGTCGTGTTGCACCACACCAATGGCCAAACCACCGACCAAGTTGATCATCAGAATCAACAAGCCGGCAATGGCGTCACCGCTCACAAATTTGGAGGCACCGTCCATGGCACCAAAGAAATCGGATTCTTGTGCCAGCTCTTCACGGCGCTTCTTGGCTGTGGGTTGGTCAATCACGCCGGCGTTCAAGTCGGCGTCAATAGACATTTGTTTGCCAGGCATGGCGTCCAAGGTGAAACGGGCGTTCACTTCAGAGACGCGGCCTGCACCTTTGGTCACCACGATGAAGTTGATGATCATCAAGATCGCAAAGATGATGAAACCCACCACATAGTTACCAGCGATCACGAACTCGCCAAACGCGGCCACCACTTTGCCGGCAGCTTCATGTCCAGTGTGCCCATCGACCAAGATGACTCGGGTGGACGCCACGTTCAAGGCCAAGCGCAGCATGGTGGCAAACAACAAGACCGTTGGGAAAGAGGAGAACTCCAGGGGTTTGCGGGTGCCAATGGCAATCATGATGATCACCAAGCTGATCACGATGTTGAAAGTAAACAAAAAGTCCAACAAAACCGGCGACAAAGGCAGCACCAACATGGCCATGATCAACAACACCAAGACTGGAATGCCCAGGCCGGTGTAGTCAAACTTTGCCAAGTTCTGTCGAATCGTTGACAGGGTTAAGGTGCTCATGGTGGTTTTGTCGCGGTTTTTGTAACGTTAAGGTTTCGAATTTCTGCGCTTTTCAGCGCCCATGCAGTGATCAAGCAATGGATGTGCCAGCTTGAATCTGCCGTAGCCGCCCCGACCTTGGAGACAAAGAAAAGCACTGAAGAGAGACCGTGGGCAGCGGCAAACCTTGTCCTGTCACGGAAATTGCTTAAGTACCCTGTCTTTTATGGGAAGCACTGAACGGATATGAACTTATCTGCCTTGAACACCGGCCTCAATCCAGGCCCCGTCCACAACGCACCAGAGCCAAATGGCCCTGGTCAGGCTGCTTTGCGCCTGCCGCCCGGTACCCTGAGCGGTGAGGACTTTGCCGCTTTCTTGCGCAACCAAGTGCGTGCTTTGAAAAACAGCCAGCGGCCAGAACTTGCCGCTGCCCCCGTGGCCTCCCCTTTGCCGCCGCCTGAACGCCCAAGCGCCCAGGCCAGCAACAAAGAAGACAAGCCCAGCGCAGACAACCGCAGCAGCCGCATGAAGTCGCAAGACCAGACTGAGGCTCGCCATACCGAAGGCGACACCCGTTCGTCGGACGAGCACATGGTTCAACGCCAGCAGCGTTTGAGCCATGAGGCCAGCCTGCTGCAAGATGCGCAAGCCACACAAGACATGCAAGATGCCGGCCAGCTGTTGGTCCATGACGACGTGCAAACCGCGTTGTCCGAGGACGCCTTGTCTGCATTGGCAGTGGCCGATCAAAAGCTGGCAACCCAAGACCCCGCGTTGGCCAACGCCACCGAACTGACCACCATTTCACTCAGCCCCAGCATCAACATCATCACCGTGGCCCAAACCGCGCCAGATGAAAAAAGCCTGAGCGACTTTGCCTTGGCCATGGGGCTGGACCCCAACCAGGTGCAAGCCTTGTTTGGCACAGCTGAAACCACCAAAACACCCATCTCCTCTGTTTCTACCCAGCAAGTCCTGGGGATGAATGGTTTGCCCACGGTGGCTGCACCGGCCGTGCCGATGGACCTGCCAGCCCCCAACAGCGCGCTGACCACCCCCAGCTTGCCGACCGTGGCCGTGGCCACAGCCGATTTCCAAGCCATCAAAGCCGATGCGCCAGTGCAAGCTGACGCCACGCTGGCGCAGGCGATCAAAACCATGGACGTTCTGAACATGCAAGTGGCCACCGGCCAACCCACCGCAGCCCTGGCAACCAGTGCGCCGCCGGTCAGCACTTTGGCGGTGTTGTCCATGATGGACACACAATTGCGCCCTGAAGACATTGAGGCGCTCAAAAATGAATTTGACACCGTCACTGCGGTGGATCTGGGAAGCAGCGAACATGGCCTGGCGTCAGGCAACCAGACAGGCAGCAACACCCATGCTGCCAGCAAAGCCGCTGCCGCCTTTGTCAGCAACCCGGACATGGCCCAAACCTTTGAGAAGCTGAGTGAAAAATTGGCCACCGAATTGGCCGGTCGAATGCACGAGAAATTGAATGCCGGCGAATGGAAAATGAAATTCGCCTTGAAGCCCGCCAGTTTGGGCTTGGTGGATGTGCAGTTGGAAATGCGCGATGGCAAGCTCACCGCGCAATTCAACGCCGATACCAACCTGACCCAAGAGCTGATTCAAAGTGGCAGCCAACGCTTGAAAGAGGCTTTGGGACAACTTGGCATGAACAATGCATCTGTTTTGGTAGGTCAAGGCCAAAGCCAACAACAGGGACAAGCATCGAACTCATCCAACCCATCGCGCCAAGGCGACGACAATCGTGTCAAACTGGCAGACGAGTCGGGCGTTGAACCGCTTGTGCAGGCCAAGCCTCGACACAGCAACAGTTTGCAATTTGACAATTACGCTTGAACACTGAGATAAACAGGAGTACCCCATGGCAACAGAAGCAGCAGCACCAGAAGAAGGCACGGAAGAGCCGAAAAAGAAAAAACCCATCCTCTTGATCCTGGGTGGCGTCGTCGGCGCCATTGTGATCATGGTCTCGGTGGCTTTTGGCACTTTGTATTTCTCGGGTTTTTACGAGAAAAAAGCCGAATTGGCCGCCATGGACAAATTGGAAGAGCTTGAAGCCGCGGCCACGAAAGCCAAAGACGAAGCGCCCGCCAAGTTGAAAAAGGAAGCACCCGAGGCCACACGCTTCGAGAAGAACTACTTCCAAATCGACAAAGAATTGATGACCAACATCACCGGCTCGAAAAAAGTCATGGTGGTGCAAATGGCCGTCATGACCCACTACGACACCCGCGTGTTTGACAACATCAAGAAGCACGAGTTCTCCTTGCGCTCGGCCATGCTGGATGTGATGCGTCAGACCACCGAAGCTGAAACCGCCAAGCCTGAATTCCGCAAAGAACTCGCGCTCAAGCTCAAAGATGTGATGAACTCCATGCTCGAAGAATACGAAGACTTCGGTGGCATTGAAGAAGTCATGTTCACTTCGTTTGTGATGCAGTAAGGCTCATGGCAACACGTCAAAATTTACTCAGCGACGAGGAGCTGGCAGCCCTGTCCGAGGGGCTGAAAGACGGCTCCATCGAAGCGGACACGGGCTTTAACACCAAAGTGCGTGTGCGCAAGCACGACCTGGCCAGCGAAAACAGCAGCCTGGGGGTGAATGTTTCATCGATCGACATGATCAATGAACGCTTCATCCGCATGTTCCGTTTGGGTTTGCTTGAAGTGTTGCGCACCACGCCGCGTGTCAATCCGACCCGCGTGCAAATCATGAAGTTTGGTGACTACCTGCACATGCTCAAAGCACCGCTGTCGGTCAACACCATTCGCATCAACCCCATGCGTGGCAATTCGGTGATCATCATCGACCCGAATGTGGTGTTCAGCTCGCTGGACAGTTTTTTTGGCGGTTTTGGCAAAGGTGTGTCTGATTTACCGCCGGGTCGTTTGTTCACGGCCACCGAAACCCGCATCATCAACATCATCTTGGAAGTGTTTTTCCGTTCTTTGAAAGATGCATGGGGACCGGTGATGGAGATTGATTGCGAGCAAGTCAGCTCGGAAATCAACCCACAGTTCGCGCAAATTGCCGATGAAAACGATTTGGTGGTCCTGAGTCGCTTTGAAGCCGAGGCCACCGCATCGGGTGGCAAAGGGTTCATCGATTTGGTCTACCCCTATGCCACACTCAAACCGCTGCGCGACTTGTTGCGCAACCGCGTGGCTTCAGGCGACGGCAACGAAGAATCCGACAAGATTTGGCGCGAAGACTTGGCCGTGGCCGTGGGCGACTCCGAGATGGCGGTCAAAGTGGTCATGGGCAGCATCAAAACCACGCTGCACCATTTGCAAACCATGAAGGAAGGCGACATGCTGTTCTTCAAGAAACCCGAATTGGCGCAGTTCTTGGCCAACGACGTCCCCTCGTTCGGGGTCAACATTGGCAGCAAAGGCTCGAATGTGGCCGTGCGCATTGAGAAACAACTTGTCCCCGGACAGCTTTAAGAAGGCAGACATCACATGAACGACACCACCGAACCCCAAGATCAAGACCAAGAACAAGCGCAGGACGGCACACCGCCTACTTCCGCAGAATTTCAAGTGTCACAACCGGGCAATATCAACCCGGAAGTGCTGCAAAACATTTCGGTCAATTTGTCCATCGAAGTCGGCCGCACCAACATCAAAATCAAAGACTTGATGCGCTTGACGCAAGGCAGCGTTGTTGAACTCGATCGCATTGCCGGTGAACCGCTGGATTTGTTGGTGAACGACACCGTGGTGGCGCAAGGTGAGGTGGTGCTGGTCAACGACCGCTATGGCATTCGCCTGACGCGCGTGGTCCCTTCCACCGATCGCTTGAAATCCATCTGAGCGTTCACGCTGCACAAAAAAAAGCCCGTTTTTCAACGGGCTTTTTTCATGGCTTCAAGGCTTGCGAGATGGTGAGCTTCAGTTGATCGGCGCTGCCAGGGGTGACTGGGCCCACACTGGCGCCATAGTCGCCGGCTTGCGGCATGGCATTGCCCGACTTTGAAATGCGGGCCCGCACCATCACCGACTTGACCTGCGAGAGTTTCATCTGCGGGTTCATCGCCAAGCTGTCGTCCAACACAAAGTCATAAGGCAGTTTGTCCACCGTGGTGCGGATGATGGCCAAAGGCATGCGGGGACCTTCGGCCGCATTGGCATAAATGAACACCGTGTCTTGAGGCGACACGTTGGCAGCCAGCGCCGGGTCGATGCTGACCCGCCCGGTCAATCGCTCTGTGCCGTCTGAGGCAGGTTTGGAGGGCACCGCACCTGCGCTGGCGGGGGCATTGGCCATGTTGTTGGCCGGTGTCAGCGGCGGCATGCCCAGGCGGTCACGGGCTTGGTCAATGGCCTCGGCCAAAGCGGCCAAATCGGGCGAAGCTGGCGGCAACAGCGCGCGGACTTTTTCCCAATACACCAAGGCCTCTTTGAAGCGGCCTTCCGAAAATGCGGCGCTGCCCGCCAGCAACAAGGCATTGCCATGGTTGGGGTCCGCTTTCAGAACAGTGTTGATGATGGCCCAAGGCTCGCCTTTGAACTGGCCATTGTTTTTTTGCGCCAGCACTTCGGCACGTTCGATCAAGACATCGTCATTGCGGGCCAGTGACAGCGCTTTTTGCAAAGCGGCGTCTGCAGCATCGTATTGCGCCAAGGCGCGTTGAATGCGTCCCAACATGACCCAGCCTTCGGCATTGTTGGGCTCTTTCTCCAGACGCTGGGCGAGTTGGTCGGCCATGGTGGCCAAACGCTCGGGGGTGATTTGTTCTTCGCCACTGGCCTGTGCTGTCAATTGCGGATCCAAGGCAATCGGTGTGCCCACCGTGAAATACATCGCAAAGGCCAATGCAGGAATGAGCACGCCCAAACCACCCATCAACCACTTGGGTCTGAGGGGTGTGGTGGCCACACTTGGCGCTGCGGGCGGCGCGTCTTCCAGCAAACGCTGCGTCAGTTCTTCGTGGGACAAATCAAAACCGGCTTGGTCCAGGGTGCCTTGTGCCAACTCTCGCTCCAACTCGGCCAGTTGCTCGCGGTAAACCGCCACATGCGACAAAGCTTGTTCGCGCTGGTGACTCTGGTCGATGGAACGCGTGGCGCGCCACAGCGCACGCCACAAGACCGCGACCACCACCAAGGTGAGGATCAAGGCCAACAACAGAAAAATTTGGACGGCGTTCATTTATTCCTTGAGTAACGATTCAGCTTGCGCATGGTCAGTCTCGCTCATGCGTTGCTGCACCAAAGCCTTGCGTTGGCGCAAATAACGGAGCAATCCCCACACAGCCAACAGCAACAGGGCGAAGGGACCAAACCACAAAGGCCAGGTGAGGGGTTTGACGGGTGGGCGGTACAGCACAAAGTCGCCGTAGCGCTCGACCAAGTAGGTTTTGATTTGCGCGTCCGTCATGCCTTGTTGGATCAGCTTGCGCACTTCACGGCGCAAGTCTTCAGCCAACTCGGCATGCGAAGAGGCCAAGGATTCGTTTTGACACACCAAGCAGCGCAGCTCTTCTGCAATCACCACCAAACGGGCTTCTACTTGGGGGTTTTGCGCCATGGGCTGGGCTTCACCTGCCCACACCGTGCTGACACACAAGGCCAACAGCAAGCAAAGGCGTTTCATGATTTCTCCAACTCGCGAATCAAAGGCAGCAATTTGGTTTCCAGCAACTCGGGGGTCACTGGGCCGACTTGCTTGTAGCGGATGATGCCTTCGCGATCAATGACATAGGTTTCAGGCACGCCATAAACGCCATAGTTGATGCCGACACTGCCATCCAGATCCATCACCGACAACTTGTACGGGTCGCCTTGGCGCTGCAAGAAGCGCAAGCTGCGTTCACGCGCCAAACTCAATTTGGCGTCATCGCTCAAGGGGCCGTTGGCTTGGTCTGCGGCTTGGATTTCTTTGTAGCTCAAACCAACAATGGGCACACTTTGGGTTTTGGAGAACGCGACCAAGAGGGGGTGTTCCTCGCGACACGCCACACACCAAGTGGCCCAGACATTGAACATCCAGACTTGCCCTTTCAAGTCGGCCGGGCTGAAGGGCTTGTCGCCGGCGAGCGTGGGCAGGCTGAAGGCTGGTGCGGGCTTGCCCACCAGGGGCGACGGGATTTCACGCGGGTCGCGCTTCAAACCGACGGCCAAAAAAACCACCAAGCCGAAGAACAAGACCAAAGGAATCAGGACTTTTTTCATGGCATCAAGCGGCGTTGGACATGGCCTCGCCCACGGTTTTCAATTGCGCTTCCATGTTGCGACGGCGATAACGGCGGTCCATCGCCGCAATGACGCCGCCCAACACCATCAACAACACGCCAGTCCACAACCAAGGAACAAACGGCTTGTGATAGACGCGCATGCTCCAGCTGGGCTTGTCACCGGGCAACGGGTCGCCCAAGGAAACGTACAAATCACCCCATACATTCGATCGGATGGCTGCTTCTGTCATGGGCATGGCAGAGGAGAAGTAACGGCGCTTCTCGGGGTAGAGCACATCGATCAATTGGTCGTTCTTGCGCAATTCAACATGCGCTTGACTGGCTTTGTAATTGGGGCCTTTGACATCCACCATGTCCACCAAGCGGAAGCTGTAGGGCGCAATGCTGACGTTGTCACCCAAGCCCATGCGGACATCGCGTTCGACCTCGAACGACTTGACGCCGGTGATGCCCAGCACCACCACGGCCAACCCAAAATGCGCGAGATGCTGACCCCAAAACGAGCCGCCGATGCGCCCCGGTTTGCGCAGGCGCTGAACCATGTTGTGAAGGCTTCCCAACGCCACCCACATGCCCAGAAAAATACCGATGGCGGTGCCGAAAGACCAACTGCCCCACACAAACGGCAAACCGATGGCCAGCACCAAAGAAGCCGCAGCCACCCAACGCAACTCGTGCACCATCTCGCTGATGTTGGCCTCGCGCCAACGCGCAATGGTGCCGGGCACCAAGATGAACAACAAGGGCACCATGAGCGGCGCAAACACCAAATTGAAATACGGCGGCCCCACCGACAGCTTGCCCAAATTCAAGGCATCGATGATGAGGGGGTAGAGCGTGCCCAACAACACCGCGCCAGTGGCCACCACCAACAAGACACTGTTGAGCAGCATGAACGACTCACGCGAGACAAGGCCCATGCTGCCGCCCAAGGTGACTGCCGGAGCGCGCCATGCAAACAAGGTGAGTGAGGCGCCAACCACCACCGCCAAGAATGCCAAGATGAAAACACCCCGTGCGGGGTCTGTGGCAAACGCATGCACCGAGGTGAGCACGCCAGAGCGAACCAAGAAGGTGCCCAACAAGGACAAGGAAAACGCGGCAATGGCCAACAACACGGTCCACGCTTTGAAGCTGCCGCGCTTTTCCGTGACCATCAGCGAGTGGATGAGCGCCGTGGCCACCAACCAGGGCATGAGGGAGGCGTTTTCCACCGGGTCCCAGAACCACCAACCGCCCCAGCCCAATTCGTAATAAGCCCACCAAGAGCCCAGGCCAATGCCCAAAGTGAGAAAGGCCCAAGCGATCACTGTCCAAGGGCGTGACCAACGCGCCCAAGCTGCATCCAAGCGGCCCGACAACAAAGCCGCAATGGCGAATGCAAAGGCCACCGACAAACCGACATAGCCCATGTAGAGCATGGGGGGATGGATGACCAAACCCGGGTCTTGCAGCAAAGGGTTGAGGTCGCGGCCGTCCGCAGGCATGGGGAACAAGCGGTCAAAGGGATTGGAGGTGATCAAGATGAAGAGCATGAAGCCCACACCCACCAAGCCCAACACACCCAGCACGCGAGCCACCATCGCCAAGGGCAGGCTTTGGGAGAACACGGCCACCGCAGCCGCCCAGCCCGTGAGCATCAGCATCCACAACAACAAAGAGCCTTCATGGCCGCCCCACACGGCTGCGAATTGGTACGGCTTGGGCAACAAACTGTTGGAGTGTTCGGCCACATATTTGACCGAGAAGTCGTTGGTCAAAAACGCATGCGCCAAACAAGCAAAGGACAAGCCCACCAAGACAAATTGCATCAGCGCCAAAGGCCGCGCCAACGCTTGCAAGGCAACGTTGTGTCGCAGCGTGCCCCACAGCGGCAAGACGCCCAACAGCAGCGACAGCACGGCGGCGAGCACCAAAGAGAATTGTCCAAGTTCAGGAATCATGGGAGGGCCAAGCTTTCAAGGTTTGACGGATTGTGCCGCGCGTGCTTTCGCGGCTTGGTCCAAGGCATGTTGTGCCTCGGGTGGCATGTAGTTTTCATCGTGCTTGGCCAGCACTTCTGCGGCCACCATCACGCCTTGTTCATTCAGTTTGCCCTGCGCCACCACGCCCTTGCCTTCTTGAAACAAATCGGGCAACAAGCCGGTGTAGCGCACGATGATGTCTTGTGCGGTGTCGGTGACCACAAAGCTCACCTCGGTGCCTTCGCGCTTCAAGCTGCCGGTTTTGACCATGCCACCAATGCGGAAGGTTTTGTTGACTGGAGCCTCGCCTCGCAACACTTGCGACGGCGTGAAGAAAAACACCAAATTGCTTTGAAACGCATTCAGCACAAAAAATGCCGCTGCAGCCAACACGGCCAAGCCGGCGACGATGAGGGCGAAGCGTTTGCGACGCGGCGTCCAGTTCATGGCAAGTCCTGTCGTTCAGTGGCTGCCAAGGCCAGCGCGTTGTGGTGAGCGACGCGGGCTTGCCAAATCTCGAGCAACAAAAACAACAAGGTCATGCCCATGCTGCCCCACACATACAAGCCGTAACCACCCATGTCCCAAAACTGAGACCAGCTTTCCCACCTCATGTTGCAGCTCCTCGAACTTCGGGCAATGCTTGCACCCATTCCGTGTGACGTTCGCGCTCGATGATGAGAGAACGCACGCGGTAACAAACAATGGCCAAGGTGTAGGCCCAAAACGCCAAAGCCATCAGCAACATGCCCCACAGCATCAGCTGGGCCATGCTGGGTGAGCGGGTGAGCGACACCGAAGCACCTTGGTGCAAGGTGTTCCACCACTTCACCGAGAAATAAATGATGGGCACGTTGATGGCCCCCACGATGGCAATCAGCGCACCGGCGCGATCAGCGCGGCGCACATCGTCAATCGCCGAGGTGAGCGCCATGTAGCCCAGGTAGAGGAAAAACAAAATCAATTCGGAGGTGAGCCGTGCATCCCAAACCCACCATGTGCCCCACATGGGTTTGCCCCACAGTGCGCCAGTCCACAAGGACAGGAAAGCAAACATGGCGCCGGTGGGTGCCAAGGCTCGCGTCATCATGCTGGACAAACGGGTGTTGAAGGTCAGACCCAGCACGCTCCAAAACGCCATGGCCAGGTAGATGATCATGGACATCCAAGAGACGGGGACGTGAACGAAGATGATGCGGTAGCCCTCGCCTTGTTGTGCGTCGGCAGGCGCGACGGCAAAACCAATCCACAAACCGAACAGCGTGAGCACCAAAGCCAAGACGGCAAACAAAGGCCACAAACGTCCCGCCAAGGTATAGAAATGCTGGGGGGCTGCGTAATAAAACCAACGTATTGTCATGAACTCATTCCATCGCAATGCGCAAGGCCGCACTGCAAGCCCAAGGGCTGAAAAACAAGGCTGGCAACAACAGCGCCAGCAGGATGGAGAGGTGAGCTTGCGCGCCCAATCCACTTTCCAAGGCCTGCACCGCGCCAGCGCCAAACACCAGCACGGGCACAAACAGGGGCAGAACCAACAGGGAGATCAACACCCCGCCGCCACGCACGCCCAAAGTGAGTGCCGCGCCAATCGCGCCGACACATGACAAGACCGGCGTACCCAACAACAAAGTGATGCATAAGACAGACAGAGCGTCTGAAGACAATTGGAATTGCAAACCCAAAACAGGGGCCAATATTACCAAGGGCAAGCCCGCGAGCAGCCAATGTGCCGTCATTTTCCCCAGTACCAACAGCCACAGGGAATGTGGGGACAAAAGCATTTGTTCCAATGTGCCATCGCGGTAATCCACTTCAAACAAGCGCGACAAGGCCAACATGCTGGCCAACAAAGCACCTACCCACAAAACGCCTGGTCCGATTTGCCGCAACATGGCCGGCTCGGGACCAATGGCCAGCGGAAACAAAGCGGCCACCACGACAAAGAAAAACATGGCGCTCAACACTTCGGATTTGCGCCGCAATGCCAAGCGCAGATCGCGCATCACAACTGTGAAATAAATCGTCATGCTTGCAGCCTGGCTGTTTGCACCACCGCGCCAAGGTCCACCGCTTGATGGCTGGTGAACACCAGGGCCCCACCCTGCGCCACATGCTGTTGCAACAACAATTGCAAAGCCTTCACGGCGTCAGTGTCCAGTGCCACAAAGGGTTCGTCCAGCAACCACAACTTGGCTTGCGCCACTTGCAAGCGGGCCAAAGCCACGCGGCGCTTTTGACCCTGAGACAGCACGCGCAATGGCAGGTGGGCACGGCTCTTCAAACCTTGTGTCGCCAGTGCTTGCAGGGCTTTTTCACGGTTGATGGTTTGGCCGGCCAAGGCCGCATTGAGTTGCACGTTTTCCAACGCGGTGAGTTCATCTTTCAAACCCAGGGCATGGCCCAAATACAGCAACTCGCGCTTGAAACCTGATGCTGCCGCATGGGAAGGCACACCACGCCACAACACCTCGCCTTGCGACAAGGGCGACAAACCACTGAGGCTGCGCAAGAGTGTGGTTTTGCCTGCGCCGTTGTCACCTTCCAAGTGCAAGGCCGCACCGGCCGCCAAGCTGAAGCTGATGGGCTGGAACAGCTGTCGACCGCCGCGCTCGCAGCTGACGTTCAGTGCTTGCAACAAGCTGGGTGTCATAGGAGGTAGCTGCCCGCCAGCACGTTGACCACGCCGCCAGTGGCCATTTTGAAGCGGGCAATGCCGGCGCTGCGGCCCGTGTTGACGCCACCCAAATCCAGTTGACGGATGCCGCGCTCTTTCAATTCCTCAATGCCCTTCCACAAAATCAAGTGGTGTGCATGCAAATCGCGGCCCGCGTCTGAGGTCCAGCCCACTTGGTACGTGGCGGCTTCACCATGCAGCACAAACATCATGGCGGCCACACGGTCACGGCCCACATCGGCACGCAGGGACAAGATGTTTTTAGAGGGTTGTTTGCGCGACTCGGCATAGCGTTCAAACCAAATGTCCGGGTAGCCTTGAAAACCCCTTGTCACCCGCTGCTGCATTTCAGCATCCAGCAACCAGCGGTATTGCCCAGGGTTGGTGCCCATGCGGTGGATGCTGAGCTCGGATTTTTCTGCGCCACTCAAGGGACTGCGCCAGCGCGGATCTAAGTTGGTGCGCAACTCCTCCATGGGCTTGCTGATGTCGAGCATCACGGTTGCATAGCCGGTCATGATGCGGCGCAAATGCGGCAAACCCAGTTCAGGGCTTTGCGACTCATCTGGCGTGATCATCAAAAAGCGCAAGCCTGGCAGCGGGATGCTTTGGCCAATGGCTTTGTAGGCTTGGGCTTTGTCTGCGCCACGGAGGTTTTGCAACCAGATGGGGCCGCGCGAGCACAGCGCAAAACCGGCCCAACGGCCAAAGCGGCGCACGATGAACTGCGCCATCGCCACCGGCACAGCATCGGCATGGACCACCGCACGCAACACCGAGGAACCCATGGCAACGCGCGTGGAGCCATAGGCCCAGTCTTGCTGCAAAGCCCCTGCCGCTTGGGCGTGGGCTTGGTCCCATGTGGCCATGTCGTGGCCGTCCCATTGCACTTTCATGCGGCCACGATCCAATTGGTTAGGATGCGCGCATGTTGAAACGACTGTTCAAACGCCAAAAACTGGAAACCGTCATGGGCCACCGGATTGCCGAGCCGCGCTACACCTGGCAGGCGGGATTTTGGATTGGCGCTTATGTGTTGCTGCCGCTGTTTTTGCTGGGCAGCCTGATAGACGGCCTGATTCAGCTCACCACAGGGGTGTGCACCGGTTTGTGGTGTTATTTTTAAAGCAAGGCCGTTCATGGAACGGGCATCTTAGCGGGTGGG
>JACCDP010798085.1_pt1 | contig 42196 bp, 34 predicted proteins | sample 7445841 | NCBI WGS metagenome assembly JACCDP01 (sample SAMN15323441, study PRJNA562643) | freshwater metagenome | isolation source: river surface water | place: USA:Blue River Watershed | collected 2017-08-17 | reverse complement strand
TAGCATGTATGATAAGATGATCCAAAACTTTTAATTCCAATTCCTTACCAACGGATCTCAATCTTCTCGTAATCACGCGGTCCTCTTCGCTGGGATAAAGAGCCCCAGAAGGATGATTGTGCGCCAAGATAATGCCCGATGCCCGTTGTTGAAGTGCGATGCCAAAAACCTTCTTTGGATCTACCAAGGTTGCCGACAAGCCGCCTTCACTTATTCGCTTAATCCCCATCACTGTGTTGCTTCTGCTCAGTAGCAAAATCCAAAACTCTTCATGTCTCAAATCACCCAAATAAGGAAGCAGAAATTCAAATGCGTCTTGAGAACAACCCACATTCTTCCTCTGCGCTTGCGGCTCCATCCGTCTTCGACGTGCCAACTCAAAGCATGCAAATAGTACGGTTGCCTTTCCCGGCCCAATCCCCTTGATTTGCATCCATTCTTCCAAACTCAATTGAGACAATCGATGAAGGTAGCTTTCATGGAGTTCTAAAATTTCTCTGGACAACTCCAAAGCTGATTTTTCAGCATAACCACTTCCTATTACCAATGCCAGCAACTCCGCATTGCTAAGGGAGGCCGCGCCCTTGTCTAGCATCTTCTCTCTTGGCCTTTCATCACTTTGAAGTGATTTTATTTTTATCGATTTTTCCATCGATACAAAATAAAAATGCCCGATCCAAAGGACCGGGCATGGTATACCTATAAATTATAGGACTTTATGCTTGTTTATTTCAAACCATTGATGAAGATAGCGATGCTGCTCTTCAAGTTTGAAGCCTTGTTGTCGTGAATAACGTTGTTCTTAGCCAACTTGTCCAACATAGAAACTACTTTTGGAGCCAAAGCAGAAGCCTCTGCCTTTGATGTCAATGAACGCAATTTACGTAAAGCGTTACGGGTAGTTTTATGATAATAACGATTGCGCACGCGCTTAGCATCGTTTGAACGGATTCTTTTAATTGAAGACTTATGATTTGCCATTGTTTCTAAAATTGGAGTGCAAATATAGTAAAAACCTTTTCTTAAACAAATTTATGTGAAGAATTTATTTAAGGCGTCATTTGAAAACTGAACAACTCTTTCCCGCCCTCCATTGGCCGCGCCACACAGGCTGAAAACGGGCGAAACGGATGTTGGGATTTCCAAGCTTGAGCCTTGAACTGCAATTTAGCTAATGTGCAAAGTGACTCCTTTTCTTGATTCTCTACCTCAATACCCACTTGAACAAAGAATTGACCTTGACTTTTGCCAAGTAGCATAATCCCTCTGTGTGCATCTGTTTTGAACAAACTATTTTGGATACTCTGCAATGAGCGCAACATCTTATCTAAATTTTCCCATTCACCTTCGCCATTCATATTACTCATCATATCAATGATGGGCTGTATACTCTTGGCATCTAGATCGCCACGGTAAACCAGGTAAAGATCATTCTCTGACATCCAACTTTCCATCATTTTGGTAAATTGAATCTGCGGAGGCAAGATCGATGAATCCTTGAATAAGATTGTAACCTGCTGATGAAAACAAGATCTTCCGTTGTCCTTGCTTTCCATTTCATACTCCAGTTTGGAGCCTGACTTTCGTGAAATTTCTATCAAACCTAAACCAGCACCACCCTCATCACCAAAATTTTCGTTTTGCATGATTTCCATGTAACGAAGCTTCTTTTCCTCATCAGAACTATTGTTAATGTCATCCAATAAGTTACTCAAAGATTCAACTGCGGAATCATTGATTTCATTGATGGTATTGATGGTGAAAAACTCAGGTGATGAATAGAAACCGAAATAACCTTTTGCTTCTCCTGAACCTTCCTGAACGCCATGTCGCAATATATTTTGGAAACATTCCACCATTAAAAAAGGAGCCCTTTTCTTGATGGTCAACTTCTCTTGTCCATTGCCCTTCTTCACCAATTCGCCTAGATCTAAAATTGCAGCGGTAAAATGCTCCAACATTGTTCCCCTGTAAGAATAGAAAGATGTGTCACTTGAAAAAAAATCATGTGTTTTGAACAGCAATTGTAAATGCTGCTCACCATTGGAGCATCCTTTGGGCAATTCCGACATAGCTGAATAGTATTGCGAACATAATCATTTTAAGGCAATCCTACAATGTTAAAAACGGAATAGTAACATAAATCAATTCTGTTTTTCCTCGATAAAGTATGTCATCCACCGATATTCCCTTCCTATTTTAGCCCTATGAAAAGAGGAATTGCCATTTTGGGATCAACTGGTTCAATTGGGACGCAGGCATTAGAAGTAATCGCTAGCCACCCTGACCATTTCAGTGTTGAAGTACTAACTGCCCAAAGCAATGCAGATCTCTTAATTGCTCAATCTGTGCAATTCAAGCCCAATGCCGTTGTTATCGTTGACAATACACAATACCAAAAAGTAAAGGCTGCATTGGATCCTTTGGACATCAAAGTTTTTGGCGGAGTAGACTCGTTGTCACAAGTTGTAGAGATGGAAGGCATCGACGTTGTACTAACCGCTCTGGTTGGATTTGCAGGTCTTCAGCCCACAGTAAAAGCCATTCTCGCAAAAAAACAAATTGCTTTGGCCAACAAAGAGACATTGGTTGTAGCAGGTGAATATGTTACCAAGCTAGCACGTGAAAATGGGGTGAACCTCTACCCTGTTGACTCTGAACATAGCGCCATTTTCCAATGCCTTGCAGGTGAATGGCACAACCCGATAGAGAAAATTATTCTTACCGCAAGCGGGGGTCCTTTTCGAGGAAGAAAAAAAGAAGAGTTGACTCAGATTACAAAAGCACAAGCACTTAAGCATCCCAATTGGACCATGGGAGCAAAAATCACCATTGACTCTGCAACTTTGATGAACAAAGGACTTGAGGTGATTGAAGCCAAATGGTTATTTGACTTACAACCAGAACAAATTGAAACCATCGTGCATCCGCAAAGTATTGTCCATAGCTTGGTTCAATTCACTGATGGTTCCATGAAAGCCCAAATGGGTTTACCCGATATGAAACTTCCCATTCAATATGCTCTCGGGTATCCACAGCGTTTGCAGTCGGACTTTCCTCGATTTGATTTTGCTCAATTCGGGACACTTACTTTTGAGAAAGCAGATACAGACACTTTTAGATGCCTGTCTCTAGCCTATGATGCAATGAATGCTGGAGGCACAATGCCCTGCGCGATGAATGCTGCAAATGAAATTGCTGTGTCATTGTTCCTAAATGACGAAATTAGATTTTTACAAATAGCCGAATTGGTTGAATCTGTAATGGAGCACCACTCCACGATTCTTCAGCCTGAACTACAAGACTATTTCGATGTTGATGCATGGGCACGCGAAACAGCGCTGCACCGCATCAGAGGGTAATTACTCGTTGTGCGTTCTTAATTCGATACTTACACTTCCCACCTGACCCGGTATAGGAGGTGCGATTTTGGTTAATCTCAATCGTATAGCGTCTGCCTGTGGGAATTCATTTTGCAACGAATTTAAAATGCGATACCCAACGGTCTCTATCAATTTGGCTCTTATTGCCATTTCCTTTTGAACTATTTCGGTAACTCGAACATAGTCGATTGTTAAGTCCAAATCGTCGTAATGTGCGGCACGTTTTACATCCACATGAAAAATTGCATCTATCATGTACTTACCTCCAATCACAGCCTCCTCATCCAGGCAACCGTGCTGAGCGTATACCTCGATATCATTGACATAAATTACTCCCATGCTACAATGTTATTTGTAAATCAGGTCGATCAAATTGATTTTAATCAACCCAATTTCTGAATACCCAATTCAATACGTCTCATTACCTCTTCCTTACCAATCAACGCAGCTACTTGTGCCGCTGCAGGACCCGTTAATGTTCCCGTAAGCAACAAACGGAACAACGGCATTACAGCGCCCATACCCAATGACTTGTCAGTCAAAAATTGTTTGAATGCTGCGTCAATATGCTCCACTGAAAAATCAGAAATGTCATTCATAACCGCGCCCCATTCATTCATCAAACTAGCTGATTCGCTAACTTTCCATCGTTTTGCAACAGCATCCTGATCATAGGAAACTGGCGCTTTGAAAAGATAATCTCCTTCCAACATGTCCTTGACAAATACAGCGCGCTCCATCATCAAATGCGCTACGTTTGCTGCATATTCGGATGTCACTTCATAACCTTTTTCTTTCAAAAGTGGCATCAACATTTCAGCCAATTCTGGCAACGGCGTATTTCGCAAATATTGTTGATTGAACCAACGTGTTTTATCAGGATCGAACTTGGAACCACTCTTACCAATGCGCTCAATGGTGAATGCATCAATCATTTCTTGTTCCGTAAAAATCTCTTGATTGTTGCCTGGCGCCCAACCCAAAAGCAATAGCATATTGATAAAGGCTTTGGGGAAGTATCCATTCTCGCGATATCCGCTAGAAATAGCTCCAGTTGCGGGATCCGTCCATTCCAAAGGAAAAACTGGAAATCCCAAACGATCACCATCGCGCTTACTTAACTTACCGTTGCCATCAGGCTTCAATATCAATGGCAAATGCGCAAACAACGGGGCCTCAAATTCAAAAGCTTTGTACAACATCACGTGCAGAGGTGCACTGGGCAACCATTCTTCACCGCGAATAACATGAGAAATATCCATGGTCATATCATCCACAACATTGGCCAAATGATAGGTGGGCATGCCATCAGATTTGAAAAGAACTTTATCATCCAATTCATTGGTAGAAAACACAACCCAGCCACGAATCAAATCTTGAAAACGAACTTCCTCATTGCGAGGCATTTTAAATCGAATCACATAAGGATCTCCCGCCGCTAATCTTCTTTGCACTTCATCTGCTGGAAGCGTCAAAGAATTTTTCATAGTCATTCTTGAGATCGAATTGTATTGCCAATTGGGCATTTTTGCCAATTCAGCTTGCTTTCGAATATTCTCTAAATCTTCAGAAGTATCAAACGCATAGTAGGCCCATCCTTTCTCAACCAATTGCTCTGCATATGGCTTGTACATTGGTTTTCTCTCACTCTGGCGATATGGGGCACAATCTCCTCCATAGCCGACACCCTCATTGGGCTCAATACCACACCACTTCAATGCCTCAATGATATACTGTTCCGCTCCAGGCACATAACGTGTTTGGTCGGTATCTTCAATACGAAGTAAGAAATCTCCTCCGTGCTTTTTTGCAAACAAATAATTATACAAGGCTGTTCTTACACCTCCCATGTGGAGCGGTCCTGTTGGACTTGGGGCAAATCTCACTCTTACTTTACGCATCTTATAAAAATCTAATCTTGTTATTTAAAACTACAGAAAAATGTAAAAATTAATCTTGGCTACTTTTTGCGCCACGTTTCATTTTCACGTTGTGCAATCGAATATTCAACATCTCTACAGTAACCGAGAAGGCCAAGGCTATGTATGCATAGGTCTTGATATCCACACCCTCAGGCATGTGGAGAATATGCGCATCCTCTAACGATTCCAATAGCAAAATCAATCCAATCACCACCAAGAATGCCAATGCCAACATTTTCAATGTTGGATATTTTTCGATAAACTCACTTACATATGGCGCAAATAACAACATCACTACCATGGCTACAATAACCGCCATCACCATGATTGGAACATTGTTAGATAAACCTACAGCCGTGATTATGCTATCAAAGGAGAAAACGATATCGATTAAGGTTATTTGCAAAATGGCCTGAACCCAAGTCAACTTACGTGAATTGGCCTTTTCTTCATGATCAGCCTCCTTGAATTTGTGATAAATTTCATTCGTCGTTTTGACCAACAAGAACACACCACCACCAAATAAGATCAAACCTCTTCCTGTGATGCCCATGTGACCGATATGAAACAACGGATCTACCATGTGCGCGATAAAACTGATGGTTGATAGCAAAATGATTCTGACCACCAATGCGAGGGCTAATCCGAAAAATCGGGCTTTGGCCGCTTCTTGCTTGTTGGGAATTTGACCGCAAATAATCGCGATAAAAATGATATTATCGATTCCCAATACGATTTCCATGAGAATCAATGTAAACAAATCAATGACACCGGAAAGTGATTGAAAAGGCTCTATAAATGCTTGTAATGACATATGCCGCGAATATAAGACCGAAACGTGAAGAAAAAGTCTAGAATTGCTTCAGCCAACTTGACCATTTTTCTTGATCAAAATCTTGGTTTTCAAAAAATGAAACCCGTTGATTGGGATCAATCATTCCCATCCCCACAAGCCAATTCAAATCACCGTCATCATCACCCTTCATTTGGTTGAATCGAACCGCATCATTCTCGTTCCAGAGTTCCCCAAAGGCAGATCGATCATGGTCGTATATTTTGTTCAGAATACAACTATCCTGAACCAAAGGTCCATCTGTAAAAAACCCATCAAAATGCAACTCAAATAAATCCGGAAAATTCTTGTCAGCAAACCATCGGGCTTTTGGCTTACTTGATCCCAAACATGTAAAAAATTCATTCCAAAATGCTCCAGGTATGCGGTAAGAGGCATCACATCTAAATCCTTTGACTCCTCTTTTCATCATCCATTCAACCGCCAATTCAGCAAAGTAATTGGCCATTGAATCATTGAAATTCAATTGTGCAACATCCAACCAATTTGTTCCTGAAGGATGCTGTATTTCTTGATTCACTGTGACATAACGATGCGGAAAATCATTCATCCAAGGATGATCCCAAGCCGTGTGATTCATGACCCAATCCAACCAAATTTCCAATTGCATTTCTTCACAGGCCATGCGTAAACACTCCCAGTCTTTGTCTGTTCCAAAGTCCGAATCCAAATTCCAAAAATCCTTTAGACAATAAGGCGATCCTACCGCGCGCAATTGGCCCTTCTGCTGAACGGGCAATAAATAAAGGGCATCGAAACCGACACCCTTAATTTCAGACAATAACTCAATCAACTGACGACACTGGTTTTGTTTACCCAACATCGCGCGATTGACTTCTAAAACTTTCATTTTTCTTTTTCTTGCAATGCAAATTCTTTGGCGAAATAAGTCAATATGATATCTGCTCCTGCTCTTGTAATACTCAAAAGCATTTCATTCATCATCCGGTTACCATCCAACCAACCCTTTTCAGCTGCAGCCTTCACCATGGCATATTCCCCACTTACATTATAAGCTGCTACGGGAACATTGCTATGAAGCTTGATATCGCTGATAATATCCAAATAAAGCGTTGCCGGCTTCACCATAACCATATCAGCTCCTTCCATTAAATCCAACTCCAATTCACGCAATGCTTCTATGCGATTTGCTGGATCCATTTGGTAAGTTTTCTTATCCCCACTTCTTGGAGCACTATCCAACGCTTCTCTAAATGGACCATAACAAGCGCTGGCGTATTTGGCCGTGTAGGACATGATACTAACATCAGTATATCCACTTTCATCCAAAGCCTCACGAATGAAATCCACTCGTCCATCCATCATGTCCGATGGGCCAACGATATCGATACCCGCTTGAGCTTGCGCCACTGCCATTTTTCCCAAAATAGGCAAAGTCTCATCATTCAATATTTTACCATCGATTACCAAACCATCATGACCATCGGATGAATACGGATCCATCGCCACATCACTCATCAATGTGATATGCGGGAACCGTTGTTTCAAAGAATGTATCAAATGCAGATAAAAATTATCCTCGGCAAAACTCTTTGAAGCCAATTTGTCTTTGGCTGATTCTGGAAAAACTGGAAACAAGACAAAGCTGTTGATTCCTAGAGCCACACATGCTTCAACTTCTTTCACCACTTCTTCTTGCGACCATCGATAGATTCCTGGCATAGACGCAATTGAAATCTTCTCTCCGTTGCCCTCAAATACAAACAATGGGTAAATCAAAGAAGAAAGGGAAACATTTGTTTCCCTTACCATTGCGCGGATCGACTCCGACTTTCTATTTCTTCTTGGGCGATTCATTATTGAATTTCTGATTCAATTTGTGAACGTAAATCATTGAAGGCGCTTTGCGCATCTTTGATTGCTTTTAAAATATCCAAATCTTTTGCTTCAGCGCCAAAGGGATTCTCAACACCATTCTTCTCTTCCTCTTCAGTTGGTAACAATTTGCTGTTCGATTGCCAGTCAGCCAATTTACTTTTTGCATCCTCGATCAATCCCATTTTAGCCCTCAATGAATTATACTCTTGCAACTTCACCGAGTCTGCAGCAAACGTTGGGTCTTGCGACATAATCGTAATCATCTTTTCTACGTTGCCCGCCTCTACAGTTAATGTAGAATCCAAATTGGATTTTTGCTTCAACAAACCGGCTTGAATGTTTCTCGCCTCTTTCATCATTTCACTTTCAGATGAACCACAGGCAACGATGACCATCATCACGGCCAATACCATCCACAAACTTAACTTTTTCATATTCTATTTTCTTGGTTGTTATTTACTACATTTTTTTCTTGGGAATGGGGTCATAGCCATGACCTCCCCAAGGATGACATCGAGCTATTCTTTTGATTCCAATCCATGTACCCTTAAATGCACCCCATTCTTGAATGGCTTCTTGCGTATACCTGCTACAAGTAGGCTGGTATCTGCAGTTGGAACCCAACAATGGCGAGAGATACAACTGATACAATCGAATCAGGAATATGAATAACCTCGCTATCACTTCGCAAATTTAATAGGTCCGTTGACCTAACGCTTCTTGAATTTGCGTTTTTTATTTTTATTGATTTTCTTTCTGAAACCATCCTCCAAGAAATCATTCAATTTGTTTCCTTGAATCGTCTTCACAGCCGTCAAATCTTGAATTCCCGCAACGTCAATCTTTCCTTTGCTTAAGTATTGCAAATCCTTCAAAACCACATCATCGGTTACTGTATTTCGGTTCCAGTTCAATGCATTTTGCTTCATCAAATTGGCAATAGAACGCGCAAATGCTTTTTTCTCTTCGCCTTCTTCCAAAAGCGCACATTTCTGAATCAAACTTTCTGCGTATCTACCATAATGCCCAAACTTCACTTCACCTGTAGGGTAAGGTAAAACTTGTGGACGTACTTGTAACTCCTCACGAGCTGGCATGGGATAAGGGCAATCTACATCCAACTTGAAATCAGACATGATCATCAAATGCACCCACAATTTGTGGTGAAAATCTTCCATATCTCGCAGGTAAGGAAACAACTGTCCCATCACTGAAAGTATAGCCTTACAACATTGGTTTCTTTGCTCACGATCCTCAAGGGTCATGGCATACTCCACCATTTTTTGAATATTCCGACCGTATTCTGGAATCATGAGATCTTGTCTCAAGCTATTGATTTCCAAAACATGTGGATTTAGTTTTTCTCCAGGCTCTCTAAACGAGCTGGAAGCGCGCATCATCTCCATAGTAATATTTGACCTAATCGATAATGGTCAGTTTGGCGAATTTAAGTAGTAATTGTTTCTGTCCTTCTTTTGGGAAGAAAATAGTCGCTTTGGCATCTGCTCCTTCACCTTCCACCTTCAAAACCTTGCCTTTTCCAAATTTCTCATGTGACACGGTCATTCCTGATTCCAAATGCAAAACAGCACCTCCTGCAGCAGCTGGCGTGGCCTTATCAACCTTTTTAAAATTACCAGATAGCACATCCGGCTTTGGTTTAGGTGGTGTGAATGGCGTATTGATTTTTGGCGATTGCTGAACAAATTTGGGTTCAGATTCCTGCGCTCTACCTTGGGTTCCAAATCCACGACGCTCTGATTGAAAATCGATTCGCGGAGAAGTGCCCCTCTCCTGCGGCTTCTGAAAGGCAGGAGAATTTTTATCGATATACTGCTCGTCAATTTCTTCGATGAATCGGGAAGGTTCACCATATGTCAACTGTCCAAATCGATATCGCGTGGTAGCATAACTCAATGTCACCTTTTTCTCCGCTCTCGTGAGGGCAACATAAAACAATCGGCGTTCCTCTTCCAATTCTTCTCTCGAATTTAGCGCCATCATGGATGGGAAAAGGTTCTCTTCCAAACCCACGATATACACGTAAGGAAACTCCAATCCCTTAGAGGCGTGAATGGTCATCAAACTCACTCTGTCCTTTTCAGCTTCATCATCTGAATCCGCATCAGTGAGGAGCGCAACGTCAATCAAGAACTCAGTAAGCGTGTTCACCTTGTGCGGATCTGCTGGATCTATTTTATCCGTAAACTCTTTGATACCATTCAATAGTTCTTGAATATTCTCATAACGAGCGACACCCTCAGGTGTTTTATCATTGTACAACTCCTTTAACAAACCACTGCTCGAAGCAATGTGTTGAGCGACATCATATGCCGGTGCGGTTTCCATGTTCACAGCAAAACTGCGAATCATCATTGTAAAATCAGACAACTTAGTGGCAGTTCCTGAATTGACACCAATATTACCAGGTTGCAAAAGAACATCCCACATACTCACGTTGTGCTCCGCAGCTAAAACCTGAATTTTCTCAATTGTGGTTTTACCGATTCCACGAGCAGGATAATTGATGGTGCGCTTCAAAGCTTCTTCGTCTTTGTGATTCGCTACCAACCTAAAATAGGCCAATAAGTCCTTGATCTCTTGGCGCTGATAGAAAGACATTCCACCAAAAATCTTATAAGGAATATTCAACTTTCTAAGTGATTCCTCAAAAGATCGGCTTTGCGCATTGGTACGATACAAAATTGCAAAGTCGTTGTGTGCCGCACCATCTTCTCTCTTGGTTGAAAATATGTGATTGGCAACGTATGCTCCTTCTTCATTATCAGACAATGCCCTGTACAAACCAATAGAAGATCCGTGATCATTGGACGTCCAAACGTCCTTCTTAATTTGATCTTTGTTCTTGGCGATGATGCCATTGGCAGCCTTTACAATGGTTTGGGTACTTCGGTAATTTTGCTCCAATTTGTACAAAGCATAATCCGGATAGTCCCTTCTAAAATTCAAAATGTTTTGGATGTTTGCACCTCGGAAAGAATAGATACTCTGTGCATCATCACCAACTACGCATACGTTCTCATGCATCTTACCCAACTGCTTAACAATAAGATACTGACTGAAGTTGGTATCCTGATACTCATCCACCAAAATGTATTGAAACTTATGCTGGTACTTCAAAAGCAAATCAGGATTATCCCTAAAAAGAATATTTGTTTTAAACAACAAATCATCAAAATCCATCGCACTTGAGTTGAACAACTTTTGGTTATATCGCTCATAGATGTCTACCATTTTGGTTTTTCCGCTCATTTGATCTTCATTGATCAAATCAATATCATTGCGGTAATCCTCAGGACCAATCAAATTGTTCTTGCAAGATGAAATGCGATGCAACACGTTGCCTGGCTTGTAAATTTTGTCATCCAAACCCAACTCTTTCAAAACATCTTTGATCAGTGATTTCGCATCATTGGTGTCATAAATGGTAAAGTTTCTTGAGTAGTTGATGCGCTCAGCCTCGGTGCGCAATATGCGAGCGAAAATCGAGTGAAACGTACCCATCCAAATATTACGCGCATCTGCTTCTCCAACCAATGAACCAATACGATGCTTCATTTCAGCCGCAGCCTTGTTGGTAAAAGTCAAAGACAATATTTGAAAGGGATCTACCCCATTTTGTATCAAGTATGCAATTCGATAAGCCAATACACGGGTCTTTCCAGAACCCGCTCCAGCAATAACCATCAAAGGGCCCTTGATGTGCGTAACTGCCGAACGTTGCGCATCGTTTAATTCATTTAAAAAAGACATCTCTACAAAAATAAACCCCACATCACGGAACGTTTAAAAAAGTTTTCCATTGTTGATATTTTCGATTGTACCACACAATCAGCGGTTAATTAACTACTTCGAATTGTCATTTGGACATGGATTATTGCAAGTAAATTAGCCCTCGGTGACCCAATGAAAGCTATTTTATGAACGACGTTATCCCAAAAACAAAAGCTGTAAAGCCCGCTATTCTAGACCCTCATGTTGACTCCAACTTGGATTCACAAGAAAGGAAGTTTCATCCCATGGTAGATGACTCTATCCCTTTCAGAAACATGTCGAGCGCGGAATCCAAGCGAAGAAGCATAAGAAAATTGATTCGAAAATTGGATGTCAAGCACAGCTTGCGCTACCAAAGAACCCCTGAGGATACTTATTGCAACGTATACTCCTTTGACTATTGCTTCCACAACAAAGTATATCTTCCAACGGTATGGTGGACCGATGAATCGATCGCTAAGCTCGAGAATGGCGAAGATGTTCCTGCGATCTTTAATGATACCGTAATGCCCATTTACTCCAGCGCCATTCATGATTGGTTCTTGATATGGGGAGCGTGTTACGGTTGGAAAAGGATGACCGATTTAACTGAGATTCAAAAGTTGGTGAACGATAATGGCGGCATAGGGATCATTTGCGCAAAAAGAAAAATTGTCGGCCTTTCCGGTCATATCGTGCCCATCGTTCCTGAAACCGAAAAGCGAAAAGCTTTTAGAGAAGGCGAACGAGTTATTTATCCACTGCAATCCCAAGCCGGAAAATTGAACTACAATTACTTTGCGCACATCAGGAGAGATTGGTGGAACCACGCCAGATATTCATCTCATGTATTTTACTATCATCCATAAATCATTTTACATCATTTCAACTTTCAAAAAACATCGACATGAATCATAACCCAATTAGAAAATATTACTGGGGCATTGGGTTAGAAAACGAAACCTACCTTCAATTTGAAGAGTCCCTCATTGTATCCGGTCAATTTATTCAAGAAAAAATGGGCCGTGAACGATATAGCATCGACTACCTGAAATGTTACCGCGAAGGGACATTGGAGACATTGCTCAAATCTGCATTTGACGCTTCCAAAAATTACCTGGTTAGTCAGATGATGAACAGTCATTCACTGGAAAAACTCGACATACATTTTCAGCACAAGACCATACAATCCGCTCCGCCCTTACAAGACAACCCTGACTACGCGGGAAAATCCATTCTAGAATTATTTCTAGAGAAACAACCCTATCACATTCAAACAATGTTCACTCAAAAAAACAACCCCATGGGTTGTATCATTTTTGATGGAGATACCATTGAATTCGTTACAAAGTATTTTGAAAACCGCACTGTACAAGAAGCTTGTAATGAGATGCGCATCAATAAAAAAATATTTTTAGAACGACTCAATGAAACCAAAATTTTACCGGGACCATTGACATTTCCAGAATACAACATCGGCATCAACATGTTCATGTCGAATCTAAAAAATCTGGTCCTCTTTAACAACGGCACTTTACATTTTCACTTCACACTACCGACATTAACGGAAGATAGCCGAATTGTCGATTACGATGCATTTGACAATGCACACAACAACGCCATTTATTTGCTTCAATGGTTCGAGCCTTTGTTCATAGCAACACTCGGCAGTCCAGACATCATGGCTATAATCAGCAATGAAAATGAATTGAAAGACAAATTCGCTGCGGGTTCTATGCGAAATGCCATGTCCAGATACACGGGAGTAGGAACCTACCACAAGTCGCTAGGCAAAGGCAAAATATTGACCTACCCTGTAGAAGAATTCAGAAAACTCTTAAAGTTTAGCAAGGAAGAAAATATTTGGTGGCGCGATCAAGTGGAAACGTCACTGAGCTATGAATTGCTCACTGATTTGGGATTGGATTTCAATCGTGAGAAATTGTATCAAAGTGGTTTCGAGTTTAGAAGTTTTGATGAGTTTCCAGCCAGTTACTTGCCTGCTGTTTTGCATGCAATTGTTTTGATTTGCGAACATTCCAAAATCTTTGAAGAAGTTCGATGGGCACATGACAGTAAGGCTTGGAACAATCTCGTTTTCCGAGCGCTGAAAGATGGATATTCCGCACAAATTTTTAACGAAGAGAAACTCGAAATTCTAAAAACCATTCGATTGGTTGATGACCATATCCTCGAACTTCCTGAGCAATGGAAAAGCTTTGAGAAATTAGATGTGTTCTTCTTTGCAATTCTTGAGAATTTACATCATCGTTACCAAAAAGAAAATCAATACCTTGATTCACTCATGGGCCAACCGATGGAACATGCCCCCAAATGGGATAATTTCAATTTACACCAACAAGAACAACATTTGAAGCAGTTGGAGGAGGTATAAGAAAAAGGAGGGGTAAACTCACCCCTTCAACTTCTCATTCCCCTTATGTCTCTCGGAATCACGATTTGTCTTCTTGGCCAAATTCTTTTCCAAGGCTTGCGTAAGATCTACACCTGTTTGGTTAGCTAAACAAATCAGCACAAACAAAACATCAGCCATTTCGTCACCCAAGTCTTTGCTCTTGTCGCTTTCCTTCTCGCTTTGCTCTCCGTAACGTCTAGCAATGATTCTCGCCACCTCTCCCACTTCCTCAGTGAGCATGGCCATGTTGGTCAATTCATTGAAATAACGAACTCCATGCTCTTTGATCCAGGCATCAACTGCCTGTTGCGCTTGCTCAATCGTCATTACTTGCTCAAGTATAAGTTGCGCTCAGAATAGATTTGCTTGAAGAAAGGATCTCTTAAGTCTTTGATAAAACGAATTCCTTCTCCGGTTGACTTCATTTCTGGTCCCAATTCTTTGGTTACCTCAGGAAACTTCTCGTAGCTGAATACCGGAATCTTTACCGCATATCCACTTCGCTTGGGTTGGAAATTAAAGTCTTTCACCTTCTTCGCTCCCAACATCACTTTGGTGGCGTAATTCACATATGGCTCATCGTATGCTTTGGCAATGAAAGGAACCGTGCGAGATGCGCGGGGATTGGCCTCGATGATATACACAACATCATCTTTGATAGCAAACTGTATATTAATCAAACCGACAGTACCCAAAGCCTTGGCGATTTTCTTGGTATGCTCTTCAATTTGGGTCATTACAAAATCGCCCAAATTGTATGGCGGCAATACTGCATATGAATCTCCTGAGTGTATTCCAGCTGGCTCAATGTGCTGCATGATACCAATGATGTATGCATCTTCTCCATCGCAAATGGCGTCAGCCTCAGCTTCTGTTGCTCCTTCAAGGAAGTGATCCAACAAAATTTGATTGTCTGGCATGTCGCGCAAAATATTCACCACATGCTGCTCCAACTCTTGCTCATTGATGACAATCTTCATCTTCTGACCACCTAAAACATAGGAAGGGCGAACCAACAAGGGGAATCCTAAATCGCGACTCAATTCAATGGCCTGCTCCGCGTTTTCAACCACACCAAACTTGGGATAAGGTATATTCTGTTCTTTCAACAAATTAGAGAAACGACCACGATCCTCAGCCAAATCCAATGAATCAAATGAAGTTCCGATAATCTTAATTCCGTATCGATGAAGTTTAGCCGCCAACTTCAAAGCGGTTTGTCCACCTAGTTGAACAATAACACCCTCCGGCTTTTCATGTCGGATAATGTCATAAATATGTTCCCAAAAAACTGGTTCAAAATACAATTTGTCTGCAGTGTCAAAATCTGTCGATACCGTCTCTGGATTGCAATTGATCATGATGGTCTCATATCCACATTCCTTGGCAGCCAATACGCCATGAACACAACTGTAATCAAACTCAATTCCTTGTCCAATTCGATTAGGACCACTGCCCAATACGATAATCTTCTTTTTATCACTAACCACACTCTCATTCTCCATTTCAAATGTCGAGTAGTAGTATGGTGTTTGCGCTTCAAACTCTGCAGCACAAGTATCCACCAATTTGTATACGCGTTGTATGCCCAATTCGTCTCGCTTGGTATATACCTCACTCTCCAAACAACGCAACAAATGCGCTACCTGACGATCCGCATAACCTTTTTGTTTGGCTTCAAACAACAACTCGGATGGAATAGATTGGAGACTGTGCTTTTCAATTTTTCTTTCCAATTGAATCAGTTCCTCAATTTGCTTTAAAAACCAAATATCGATTCTGGTCTTCTCGCAAATGGTCTTGAATGGGATTCCCAATTTGATTGCATCGTAGATATGGAAAATTCGATTCCAACTTGGATGCTCCAATGAATGTAGAATTTGGTCTTGATCGCGCAATTCCTTTCCATCAGCACCCAAACCGTTTCTATTGATCTCAAGCGACTGACAAGCTTTTTGAAGTGCCTCTTGAAAACTTCTACCAATTCCCATCACCTCACCCACAGACTTCATCTGCAAGCCCAATTCGCGATTGCTTCCTGGGAATTTATCAAAGTTCCAACGGGGTATTTTTACGATAACGTAATCCAAGGTAGGTTCAAAGAAAGCCGATGTCGATTTGGTAATTTGATTCTTCAATTCATCCAAATGGTATCCAATGGCCAACTTGGAGGCAATCTTCGCAATGGGATAACCCGTTGCCTTAGATGCCAAAGCTGAAGAACGCGATACGCGGGGATTAATTTCAATGGCGATGATATCCTCTTGATCATCTGGACTAACCGCAAACTGCACGTTACAACCACCCGCAAAATTTCCTATGGCACGCATCATCTTGATGGCCATGTCGCGCATCTTTTGATATGTTGTATCACTCAACGTCATGGCTGGAGCCACGGTGATGCTGTCTCCTGTGTGGATTCCAATGGGATCAAAATTCTCAATGCTACAAATGATGGTCACATTGTCGTTGGCATCGCGAAGCAATTCCAATTCAAACTCTTTCCAACCCATCAAAGCTTTATCGATCATCACCTCATGAATGGGAGATAGGTGCAATCCACGCTGCAATAATTTATCGTAATCCGCTTGGTTATGAACCAAGGCTGCACCAGAACCGCCCAAAGTATAGGAAGGACGAATACACAATGGGAATCCGAATTTTTGTGCGATCTCCTTTCCTTCTAAAAACGACTTGGCCGTGGCTTGAGGTGCCATTGGGACACCAATCGCATTCATTAGATTTCGAAACGCTTCGCGGTTCTCTGTAATCTCGATGGCTTGGGTATCCACACCCACCATTCTCACTCCATACTCTTTCCACATGCCCATCTCCTCACACTGAATGGCCAAATTCAATGCTGTCTGACCTCCCATCGTAGGTAGCACGGCATCAATCTTATGACTTTTTAAAATGGTCTCGATACTGGAAGGCTCCAATGGCAATAAGTATACATTGTCCGCCACAACCTTGTCGGTCATGATGGTGGCAGGATTGCTATTGATCAATGTAACTTCAATACCTTCTTCACGCAATGAGCGTGCAGCTTGGCTTCCGCTATAATCAAATTCACATGCTTGTCCGATAACGATGGGTCCAGAACCGATAATGAGGACCGACTGAATGCTTTTGTCTTTGGGCATTTTTTTTTTATCTCGCTCCGTCACCAGAGCAAGGAAATCCTTCTAAACTGAAATAAGTGTGCCGCAAAAATAAGATGATAATACAGGGAAGACAAATTTTATATTTCAACAAGTTATCCCATTATTCCCATATGACAGCCTCAACCCTGCGATTGGCGATACGATCTGCCTCTGTTATCTCGGGCCGAACTTTAGGGAAATAATTTCCTAATCCCTTATACTTGAGCCTTGCAGCATCGATTCCGTTTTTGATCAAGTAATCATAAACAGCCTTGGCTCTTGCCTCGGAAAGATTAGAAAGACCTGTATCATTATCTTGTCCGTCCCCAGGGTATGGTTGACAGCAGATGTGTCCCTGCAATTCAATTTTCAAGTCTCCATTTTTTTTCAATGCATCAAGCAGCAATCGCAAGGGTTCAGATGACTCATCCAAGAATACATGTCTTCCAGGTTGAAAATTCACTCCTACCAATTCTACTCTGCCATTTTCTTCTATCTCTTGCTTCCAACTTTCGGGTATGGGCTCTTTGTTCACCTCATAAGTCATAATCACATCAACGCGCCTGTTGTCTGGATCTCCTTTGGCACTTTTTGAAATACATGGCAATTGCCCCCCGCCTATAACTTCAATGGGAAAGTCTTCATCTACAACTCCAAGCTGCACAATATTTTTGGCTATAAATCTTGCCCGCTCTTCCGATAATATTCGATTGTATGCCTCGTTACCCTGGCAATCCGCGTATCCCCGCACACTTAATCGCTTGATCCGCCCATTTAACCAAGCGTCATCTTGATCTGTAAAATTCAGTGCTACATCAGATCTAACTTGATTGGACACATCCGTATCAAAATAAAAATGGTGCGTTACAACGTAGGTGTCTTGTCCCATGGCTCCAACCATAACACATAGAAATACCAATGCGATCAACATCTTTGGAACACGAATAATATTTTGATTGTTTATCATATGTATGGAACGAGTGATTTTTAAATTTCTTGTCTACGCACCGTATATTTTTTTCGGTACATTTACGTCATGCGAAAATATATTTTTCCTTTTCTAATTGTCATTCTTTTTACCGCCTGCGAATCCAAGAGCTCTCAAAAACAAATTGAGCAAGTAGATTCACTTCGCTTTTCCTTTATGGCTCAAGAAAACTGGATATTCCACCCTGTTTTCGATTCTCTCCAATTCTGGCACAACCAATGGATGATGCAGCAAAATACTTGGAGCACCGTGCTGGATTCAACACAGCAAAAACAATTGAAACTTGATTTCCCCAATTACTTCGCTCTAGGAGACAAGATGAAGCAATTACTCACGCAGAATCAAACACTAAAAACCATTTATGAAGTAGACGTTGCCAACCTTTCTAGTCTTCATTCTGCCATTACAAATGGCGCTACCCAAGACGCAGAGGGAAATCCCATTGATGAATTGTATTGGGAAAATTGCATTCAAAAACAATCCCAGCATCAAGACAGTATCGTTCAAATCATTCAAGGGCAAATTCAATCCGCCAATGGTTGGGTTGAGCAAACCAAATTGATGTATCCTTTGTTTCAAGATAAAATAAAAGGGAAAGAATAAGAGATGAAGCACTTTTTATTCACACTTGGTTTTCTGCTATCATTGACTTTGTATGCCCAGGTATCCGATAGAGAAATAGCAGACTATCATTTCAACCAAGGCAAATTCGCCGAAGCCAAATTGTACTATGAAAGATTGTACAACTCAGATCAGCGTGAAATCATTTATCCCAATTATCTCAAATGCCTGACTCAACTGAAAGATTGGGAAACTGCGGAAGATATCGTTAAAAAAAGAGCCAAACAAAAATCAAATGACGGTATCGCATATGTGCAATGGGGCTCGTTGTACCTAGAACAAAATCGCAATGCGGAAGCTTATGAGCAATTTGAAAATGCCATTGAAAAGGTAGATCCATCTCGAGCTTTTATTATTCGTTTGGCCAATGAGTTCAACGCCATCCAACAATATGAATGGGCCATCAAATGCTACGAAAAAGGAAAGAAAAAAGGGAAAGATGGTTATTTATACAACTACGAAATTGCTTCAACAAAAGGCTCACTGGGCGATCTACAAGGCATGATAGACGCATTCATTGTCTTACTTATTGAAGAGCCTCATTACCTCAGTACAGTTGAAACGCTAATTGCACGTTTAATCAAATTTGAAGACAATCTTGAACAGAGCAAGATGCTTCGAATATCATTATTGAAAGCCATTCAGTCCAATCCCGACAACGCTGTCTTAAGCGAGTTCATGATATGGTATTATCTCCAAACCAAAAACTATGACGGTGCAATGCAACAGTCGATTGGATTGGACAAAAGACTCAAGGAGAATGGAATTAGAATAATGGAATTGTCTCAAGTTGCCGTTGATGATGACGCATATGATGTCGCCGCAATGGGATATCAATATGTGATCAGCAAAGGTACAGCTTCGCCATACTACTACACTGCTCATATGGCTGAGTTAAATGCACGATTGAAAAAGTTTGCTTTTGGCAATACCCAATTGAGTGATTGGAAATTATTGGAGAAAAACTTTCAGTCTACCATGGCATTGGTGCCACACAACGATGATGCATTTCCTCTGATTGATCGTTTTATTCAAATCAAAGGATACCATTTTCAGCACCCGGATAGCACACATTTCTTTATTCAAAAAGACATTGATTTTTTACAGAATGAAATCAATACGGGTGGATATTCCGGTAAAACAAAAGCGAAACTTAAACTCCTTTTGGGTGATTTGTATCTCGCTCAAAACGCGATTTGGGAAGCTTCATTGTTATTCTCTCAGGTGGAGTTGGACTACAAAGAAGATATCATTGGTAATGAAGCTCGTTTCAAAAATGCCAAGGTGAGTTTTTACAACGGTGATTTCGGCTGGTCTCAATCTCAACTAGAAGCGCTGAAGGGTTCCACTTCTAAACTTTTAGCCAATGACGCCATTGATTTGTCATTGCTCATCACTGAAAACATCCAAGACAGCATACAGGAGCCCCTGCAAATGTATGCTCGTGCCGAATTGTACAGCGTGCAGCAGCTCGATGATCTGGCCATTTCTAGTTTGGATTCTATAGGGGTGGCTTTCCCAGGTCATCCGCTCATTGATGAAGCTTTGTATTTAAAATCAATGATGGCTTGGGAAAATCAAGCCTGGAGCCAATGTGAAAAATATCTTCTTGAAATCGTAGAATTTCATTTTACCGAAATCAAATACGACGATGCCATCTGGAAATTGGGGCAACTTAATGAAAGGTATTTGAACAATCCAGAAAAGGCTATGACCTATTATGAAAAAATATTGACGGAACAACCTGGCAGCTTGTATGTCACAGAGGCAAGAAAAAGTTACCGCCGATTGAGGGGAGATGATCAACCTTAACAACAAATGATATTCATAAAAAAAGGGCTCCAAATGGAGCCCTTTTTAATTCTATTGATCTCTTTATCCGCTGCACATTTCACATGCATCTGGATTATCCAAGGAACAAGCTATAGTCGCTTGCTCAACAGCAACTTGCTCTGCTGTTTTTGACTCTGCAATTGCAGGGGCCGCCTTCGGCGCTTCCTGGTATTTCTTCTCAACTGTAAACTTGATTGCATCCGTTGCGGCCTTGGTACGCAGGTAATACATACCCGTCTTCAAACCTTGCTCCCAAGCATAGAAGTGCATCGAAGTCAATTTACCCAAGTTGGCATTCTCCATGAAAATATTCAAAGATTGGCTCTGACAGATGTATGCTCCGCGCTCTGCTGACATATCGATGATCGCCTTTTGAGACAATTCCCATGCAGTCTTGTACAATGCCTTCAAGTTATCTGGAACTTCAGCGATATTCTGAACAGAACCATTGTTGGCAATCAACTTGTTCTTCACATCTTCATTCCACACTCCTAGGCTTACCAAGTCTTTCAATAAGTGCTTATTGACGATGATATACTCTCCAGCCAATACACGACGTGTATAGATGTTTGAAGTATATGGTTCAAAACATTCGTTGTTTCCTAATATTTGCGCAGTAGATGCTGTTGGCATAGGTGCCATCAACAAAGAGTTTCTCATTCCAAACTCCTTGATTTCATCCTTCAACACATCCCACTCCCAACGGTTCGTTGGTGTTACACCCCACAAATCAAATTGCAATTTCCCTTGAGATGCTGGAGATCCACCAAAGGTCTCATATGATCCATCACGCTTGGCCAAATCCTTAGATGCTGTGCAAGCAGCGTAGTATATGGTTTCAAAAATCTCTTTATTCAATTGACGAGCTTCTGGGCTATCAAATGGGAAACGCATCAGAATGAAAGCATCTGCCAAACCTTGCACACCAATTCCTATTGGACGGTGACGCATGTTGGATTTTCTTGTTTCTGGAACTGGATAGTAGTTAGCGTCGATGATCTTGTTCAAGTTGATGGTCAACTGGTAAGAAACCTCGAACAATCTTTGGTGATCAAACTGACGATCTTTAACAAACTTCGGCAACGCGATAGAACCCAAGTTACACACCGCAATCTCATCTGGAGCTGTATACTCGATAATCTCAGTACACAAGTTAGACGACTTGATGGTTCCCAAATTTTGTTGGTTACTCTTACCGTTCGCTGCATCCTTGTAAAGCATGTAAGGCGTACCTGTCTCGATTTGTGACTCAACAATTTTGTACCACAAATCTTGTGCGCTGATTGTTTTACGACCACGTCCCTCAGACTCATACTTCGTATACAATGCTTCAAACTCGGCACCCCATACGTCAGACAATCCAGGACACTCATTTGGACACATCAAAGTCCACTGTCCATTATCCTTCACCCTTTGCATGAACAAATCTGGAATCCAAAGCGCATAGAACAAATCTCTTGCTCTTGCCTCTTCCTTTCCATGATTCTTCTTCAACTCAAGAAAATCATATACATCAGCGTGCCATGGCTCTAGATAAATAGCGAAAGAACCTTTTCTCTTTCCACCACCTTGATCCACATAACGCGCAGTATCATTGAATACACGCAACATCGGAACTATACCATTGCTGGTTCCGTTGGTACCCTTGATGTATGCACCTTTGGCGCGAATGTTATGAATGCTCAAACCTATTCCACCTGCACTTTGTGAAATCAAGGCAGTTTGCTTCAATGTATCATAGATACCGTTGATGCTATCGTCCTTCATTTGCAACAAGAAACAAGATGACATTTGTGGCTTTGGAGTTCCTGCATTGAACAATGTTGGTGTGGCATGTGTGAACCAACCTTCACTGATCATGTTGTAGGTTTTGATTACCTCATTCATGTCGGCCTTGTGAATTCCCACTGCGACACGCATGAACAAATGCTGCGGACGCTCCGCAACCTTACCGTTGATTTTCAACAAGTAGCTTCGCTCCAATGTTTTGAACCCAAAGTAATCAAAAGAAAAATCGCGATCGTAAATAATCGTGCTATCCAACAATGGCGCATTCTCCTGAACCACCTTGTACACATCATCCGCAATCATACCAGCATTTTGTCCAGTTTTTGGATCAACATAGGTAAACAAATCGTGGATGGTTTGCGAAAATGATTTCTTGGTATTCTTATGCAAATTGCTCACTGCAATGCGTGAAGCCAATTGCGCATAATCAGGATGAGTTGCTGCGTTGGTAGCCGCAATCTCAGCCGCCAAATTATCTAACTCTACTGTGGTTACGCCGTCATAAACCCCTTCAATTACCTTCATGGCAATTTTCACAGAGTCTACACTGGGATTTAAACCGTAACACATTTTAGAAATACGGGCCGTGATCTTATCAAATTTCACTGACTCTTTTCTACCGTCTCTTTTAACTACAAACATTGTCTATTGTATTATAATATCAAAAAATATCTTTTCTTTAAAAATCTGCATCCAAAGTGAAAGATTGACTTTCCTTACCTGACATGACTCCTGCCTTTTGGTATTCACCTACTCGCTTCTCAAAGAAGTTTGTTTTTCCTTGAAGTGAAATCATCTCCATGAAATCAAACGGATTGGAAACATTGTAAACCTTATCATTTCCCAACTCCACCAACAAACGATCCGCAACGAATTCAATGTACTGCGCCATCAAGTCGCTGTTCATACCAATCAATTTAACAGGCAATGCGTCGATGATAAACTCCTTCTCAATCTCTACAGCGTTTGTAATGATGTCTTGGATACGCTGCTTGGGGAGTTTGTTGACAATATGACTGTTGTACAACAAACAAGCAAAATCACAATGCAATCCTTCATCACGGCTGATTAACTCGTTACTGAAACTCAAGCCTGGCATCAAACCACGTTTCTTTAACCAAAAGATGCTGCAAAAACTTCCACTGAAGAAAATCCCTTCAACAGCAGCAAAAGCAACCAATCGCTCGGCAAAGCTTCCATTCTTAATCCAACGCAAAGCCCAATCTGCCTTTTTCTTCACACAATCCAAAGTATCAACTGCCTTGAACAAATAATTCTTCTCAGCAGAATCCTTGATGTAAGTATCAATCAAAAGGGAATAGGTCTCCGAATGGATGTTCTCCATCATGATTTGGAAACCATAGAAAAACTTAGCTTCGGTATATTGAACTTCACGAACAAAGTTCTCAGCAAGATTCTCGTTCACGATTCCATCGCTGGCTGCAAAGAATGCCAAAACGTGTTTAACAAAATGACGTTCGTCGTCGTTCAATTTGGAATTCCAATCTACCAAATCCGCCTCCAAATCAATCTCCTCAGCAGTCCAAAAATTGGCTTCTGATTTCTTGTAGAAATGCCAAATGTCCTGATGCACAATCGGGAACAATACAAAGCGATCCGGATTTTCCTTCAACAAGGGCTCCTCGCTTACTTCTACAGGGCTTTGGCCTGTTAAAGATCCTTCAAATAGATTATGGCTCATGGTCAAAAAAGTTGATTTATTGGCGCCGAAATAGGTTTTAACTCCGAACGCGTTTCCAAAATTGATTCATTTTAAAGTTAAATACAACGCAAAACAGTTAACAACTGAAAGGACTTTATTAACACCCCACCCTATCATTGAAAAAGTCCTAAAAATTGTTCAAAACATTCTCCATAATTTTTTGGAATCCTCCCAGAAAATTATCTCACGCAAGTACACGCCTCCATGACTAGATAATTTAACGATTCGTATATCGATTTCATTTACCTTTGCAGGACGCCCGCATTAGCGGGGATTTTTATTATTTGTTTATGATTAAAACCATTCAAAGCATCCTGAAGAAAATCGTAGGTGACAAAGCCCAAAACGATTTAAAAGCCATTCGTCCCATGGTGGATGCCGTCCTAGAGGCCGAGAAAAAACTTGAGCATATCAGCATTGATGAATTAAGAAACTTATCTGCTAATCTTCGCGCTAAAATCCAAGAATCACTAGCTTCTATTCAAGTTGAAATAGACAAAATCAAAGAGCAAGCTGAAAATTTACCTACAGAAGAATTGGAGCAAAAAGAAATTCTTTTTGGTCAGGTAGACGAATTGGAGAAACAAAATCTTGCCGTTCTCGAAAGCACCCTTTTGGAGATTCTCCCTCAAGCCTTTGCCATAGTCAAAGAAACTTCTAAGCGTTTTTCTAAAAATGAAACCCTGGAAGTTACTGCTTCTGAAATGGATAAAGACCTTGCTGCACAAGGAAAAGATTTTGTTCGCATCGAAGGTGACAAAGCCATTTGGAATACCCAATGGAATGCCGCAGGATCAGAAATCAAATGGAACATGGTACACTATGATGTTCAGTTGATTGGTGGTATCGCCTTGCATTCAGGAAAAGTAGCCGAAATGGCAACAGGTGAAGGTAAAACTTTGGTTGCTACCCTACCTGTTTTCCTTAATGCCCTTGCAGGGAAAGGGGTTCACTTGGTAACTGTTAACGACTACTTGGCCAAACGTGACTCGGAATGGATGGGCCCGTTGTATCAATTCCATGGACTTTCTGTAGATTGTATCGATCGCCACCAACCCAACAGCTCAGCCAGACGCCAAGCATACATGGCCGACATCACCTTTGGAACAAACAACGAATTTGGATTTGACTACTTGCGTGACAATATGGCTACTGAAAGTGCCCAATTGGTTCAACGCAAACACCATTTCGCCATCGTCGATGAGGTGGATTCTGTATTAATCGACGAGGCTCGTACGCCTTTGATTATCTCTGGTCCCACACCCAAAGGTGACCAACAAGAATTTGACAATTTAAAACCTCGTGTACAAGTATTGATCAATGCTCAGAAAACAGCATTCAATGAATTCTTGAACGAGGCCAAGAAAAAATTACAACCTGCCAGCGGATCGCCCTCTAAGTCAGACCTAGAAGAAGGTGGTTTAGCATTGTTCCGCGCGTATCGATCATTCCCCAAAAACAAAGCATTGATTAAAATGCTAAGTGAAGAAGGAATGAAGGCGTTATTACTTAAAACTGAAGGCTATTTCTTACAAGACAACCAGAGAGAAATGCCCAAGGCCAATGAGGAACTCTATTTCGTAATCGAAGAAAAGAACAACCAAATTGAGTTAACAGACCGAGGCATTGCGCTTTTGTCCAAAAACATGGAAGACGATCATTTCTTTGTCCTTCCTGATTTGGGTAGTGAATTGGCAACAATAGAACAAACCGCCGTTGATGCAGAAGAAAAAACACAGCGCATTGAGGCGTTACAGCGAGACTATTCGGTCAAAAGTGAACGTATCCATACCATCAATCAATTATTAAAAGCATACGCTTTGTTTGAAAAAGATGTGGATTACGTTGTAATGGAAAACAAAGTGAAAATCGTCGATGAGCAGACAGGTCGTATCATGGAAGGCCGTCGTTACTCTGACGGTTTACACCAAGCCATCGAAGCCAAAGAAAATGTTCATGTAGAGGCCGCAACACAAACCTACGCCACCATTACACTTCAGAATTACTTCCGTATGTACCACAAACTCGGTGGTATGACAGGAACAGCAGAAACTGAAGCTGGCGAATTTTGGAGCATCTATAAATTGGATGTTATGGTAATTCCTACGCATCGTCCAATCAAGCGAAAAGATGAACACGACAAAGTATACAAGACCAAACGAGAAAAATACAACGCCATCATCGAAGAAGTTGCACAACTTCAAGCTGAAGGCCGTCCTGTTTTGGTTGGTACCACTACCGTAGAGGTTTCTGAATTGCTTTCCAGAATGTTGAAACAACGCAATATTCAACATCAAGTATTGAATGCTAAACTTCACCAAAAAGAAGCTGAAATCGTTGCGCTTGCCGGTCAGGCCGGAACGGTAACCATTGCCACCAACATGGCGGGTCGTGGTACGGATATCAAATTGGGTGAAGGAGTAAAGGATAAAGGTTTGGCTATTATCGGAACAGAAAGACATGACTCTCGTCGCGTTGACCGTCAACTTAGAGGTCGTTCCGGTCGTCAAGGTGATCCCGGTTCTTCTCAGTTCTATGTGTCTCTGGAAGATGATTTGATGCGCCTTTTTGGTTCTGATAGAATTGCCAAAATGATGGACAGATTGGGGCTGGAAGAAGGTGAAGTAATTCAACATTCCATGATCACCTCGTCTATCGAAAGAGCACAAAAGAAAGTAGAAGAAAACCACTTTGGTGTTCGTAAGCGTCTATTGGAATTTGACGATGTCATGAACGCGCAACGCGAAGTAATTTACAAACGTAGAAAGCACGCGTTGTATGGAGAGCGTCTCCAATTGGACATCGACAACACCATGTTTGATCTGGCTGCACAAGTTGTAGAAGCTTATCACGCTGCAAAATATTATGATGCTTTCAAAATTGAATGTTTGCGATTGTTTGGAATTGATACCCAAATTTCAGAGGATCAATTTACCCGAGAGCGTACAGATCAATTGTGCCAAAATCTATATGAAGAAATTGCACAGGGATACAACCACAGAACTCAATTATTGATCCAACAAGCGTTGCCCGTAATTCAAAACATCCATCAAAGCAATCAAGGATACCAGAATATTGCTATCCCATTAAGTGATGGAAGGAAAAACCTACAAGTAGGCGTAAACATGGCCAAAGCCATTGAGACGCAAGGTCGTGAAATCATCGTCACATTAGAAAAGTCTATTACTCTCGCTATCATTGACCTATACTGGAAAGAGCATTTGCGAGATATGGATGATTTGAGACACAATGTTCAATTTGCCTCACACGAGCAAAAAGATCCATTGTTGATTTACAAATTAGAAAGCTATAATCTATTCAAGAATATTTTAGCGAAAATCAACGGCGAGATTATCCAGTTTCTATTGACCTGTAAAATTTCTGACGGAGGTAATCCAACAGCTCAGAAACAACCAGCACCAGTTCAACAACCCAGAACTTCGACAAGTAAAGCCGATGTATTAAATACAGCTGAACGAAACCAACAACAAGCCATTCAAGCCAGTGCGCAAGCAGCTGTAAAGTCTGAGCCCTTGCGTGTTGATCCCAAAATCGGTCGCAACGACGCTTGTCCATGTGGGTCTGGTAAGAAATACAAATCTTGCCACGGTATAGCCGGCGGATTATAAAGATCTAAAAATAACAGACAATAAAAAACCCCGCATTTGCGGGGTTTTTCGTTTAATTCCGAATTGTATTACTCAACAACAATGGCAGAAACAACTTTCTGACCTTTGTTCATGATTACAACTTGATACAAGCCTGCGTTCCAATCTGCAACATTGAAGATTGTGCGGCCACCAGTGATATTTTGACTCATCACTTGACGACCAGTCAAATCAAACACTTGCATTTGACCACCAACCCAGTTCTCTGTAATAACATTAACCAAATCACTTGAAGGATTTGGATACATTACCATTTCAGCAATTGCGATATCATCAACACCTTCATTGAAAGAAGCTACCAAATCACTGGTAATTGCCAAATAAATTTGAAGGTTATCTGCTACTGGATCCGCTGCAGTTTCAGGCTGAACATGAACACCAGGCTCCTCATCTTTTTGAATAATCAAATGCAAACGATCATTGTACATCTCGTGAGCCATAGAAGCATACATGTACTCCCAGCCAGTACCAGCCAAATCAGGTGTAATGTCTACCTCGGTTGACCAAGACAAACCAGCATCTGTAGATTTAACTGCGTATACGTGACGCAAGTATTCTTGACCATTGAAGAAATTCTCGTTAATCGCTGAGTAAGCTACATAGATATTTCCTGAAGCATCACCTGCAATTTGAGGATGAGAGGCAATTCCAGAATTTCCATATTGACCAACCTCAGTTGTTGCAGCTGGAATTGCTGGATCTACTTCGGGAGAAACTCCAATCTCTAAAATAACATCATTGTAACTCAAAACATCAACATACTCGTAGATATCAGTGTAAGAGTAGATTGGCGTTACTGATTCAACCAAATAAACGGTATCTTGAATTTCACCTGTATTGTACATACCATTAAAATTAACAGTAATGTTCATCAATACACTATCAATGGCTGAATAAATCGCATAATTGAAATCAGAACCCAATCCCCAAGTTGACAAATCAACATCTCCTGATGAAGTCAAGTTAAAAGTATTTCCATTGGCTTCAAAAACAACTCCACCATTGTTTGGATCTTCAAAAGATATAGAGGCGGTAGCCCACTCAATTCCAGCAGGAGCAGCTACTACAGAGCCAACAACCATAGGACCTGAACCTAGATCATAATAGTCGTCATACGCAGCCCAAACATAAGTTGAGTTTACCAAATCTATCTCTGTTGAATATACAATCTCATTGTATAAGAATGTAGAATCTTGGCCCACCAATACGCTATCAACACCTGTTACAGTTGGAACCATATTGCTGTTCCAATAAGCTACGCTTCCTGCCAATGGGAAATATGAATACACTGAATCGACTACACCCAAATCATCGGTGTAGAACATGGTTCCAAAAGAAACATGCAATGCATTGTTTACATCTACATAGATAGCACCTGCTCCATCCGTTGACATGATGGTATCCTGGATTCCGTCACCTTCGATATCTGTACCCATGTCAACTTCGTATCCGTCGATTGGGAAATCCCAAACGACAGTTTTTGTCCATGTAGTACCGGCGTCTTCAGAAACATATACATACGTATCATTCAACTCACCAAATACAGCAATAGCAACAGTGTTACCTCTAGCATGAATCGCATAAGTATCTGCTGATACATCTTTGGTGAAAGCCGATGACATTTCTGGAAGTGCTCCATCAACTACATCCCAAGTCGCACCGCCATCTTGAGAACGGTAGTACAACAATGCCATTTCCAAACCATTGTAAGGTGTAGAATTGTTTGGATCTGTAATGGCAATCATGTGAATGGTATTGCCAACATTACAAGCGCGTGGCCACAACAAAGCTTCACCTGTATTGTTCGGAATTTCCGTTGTAGCATTCCATGCACCAGAACCGACTGTTGAACGGGTTGTCATTTTAATACCACCCACACCGTTGTGTGCGATTACAACTTCACTGCCATTATCCAAATGCATCAAGTTTGACCATCCTGTGCGGTATGATTCAATTCTTGAAGAAGGAAAATCATCCCATTGATTGGTAGATGGATTTCTGAAATTGTATCCTGTACCACGATCAGAATAGGTACCACCTCCTTCCAGAGCAGAAAATGTCCAGGTTGCAGCAACACCATTAGCATCTGCTACGATACGTGGACAAATTGAACCATTCGTTTGCAAATCATAAACTGAAATACCCACCTCTTCCTCCATTGAAGTGCTCTTCGCAGCTCCAGGAATCATCGGATGTTTCTTGGCTTGTTGAGTTAATACTTGATGAATTACTTCGTCTTTGTACGGATTGTACTGCGCCGACTGTGTATTGCCGGGCTTTTGCTTAAGCTGACTCTGGGCTGTCATCGAGCCTGCAATAGCCAACATTAAACCAAATGAATAGAACTTTTTCATGGGCTTTTGGTTAAGTATAAAATAAATTTGTTTTAAGCGAATATAACAGAAGATGGCACAGTTTAAAAATGTTTGGGTAGATATCTTGTCCATAGGAGATGAACTTCTCATTGGGCAGACAGTGAACACCAATGCTTCCTGGCTCGGCATGAAGAGTAATCAGATGGGTATGCAAGTACGCCGAGTAATAGCTATACCCGACAATCGTGAAGCCATTGTCCGCGAAATTGAAACAAGCCTTCGTGAAGCGCAGGTCACATTTGTTACTGGAGGCCTTGGACCAACCAAAGATGACATCACAAAAAAAACAATCGCTGAATTTTTTGATGACGAACTGGTCAGAGACATGGACACTTACCAAAGAGTGCAAGCTTTTTTTGCCAAAAGAAATTTACCTCTGCTAGAAAGCAATGATGGACAAAGCATGGTTCCCTCCAAATGCAAAGTAATTCCCAATTACCAGGGAACAGCCCCGGGCATGTGGATGGAGCAGAACGGACACGTTATGATATCGATGCCCGGTGTACCTTACGAAATGCAGGCCATGGTAGAAGAAACAATACTTCCCCTTATTCAAAAGAAATTTGAAATCCCAACCATTATCCATCAAACCTTGATGACCATTGGTGCCGGAGAAAGTTTTATTGCTGAACAACTGAAAGATTTTGAAAATGAAATTGAAGAAGATGGCATCTCCCTGGCTTATCTACCTTCTCCAGGAAGCGTCAAATTAAGACTGTCTGTATATGGAGTATGGGATAAGGAACAAGCTTCCGTTAAAATCAAAGAAAGGGCCGCACAAATTCAATCGATATTGGGTCAAATCGTTTTCAGTGATAGTGAAATGACCATTTACAAGAAAATTGCTGAATTGTGCCAATCGCAAAATAAAACACTAAGTGTTGCTGAAAGTTGCACGGGCGGTGCTCTGCAAAGTGCATTTACCGCAGAAGCTGGCGCTAGTAATTTCTTTAAAGGAGGAACAACCACCTATTGGGTGGAAACCAAATTAGACATTTTGGGTATTGATAAAAACTTAATAGATACACACGGAGTTGTCAGTGAACAAGTGGCCATGGCCATGGCTCAAGCTTGTCAGAAAAAAATGAACACCGATTTTTCTATCGCAACCACAGGTTATGCAGGACCAGAATCACCCGATCCTTCGGTGCCCGTTGGCACCATTTGTATTGCTGTTTCCAATGGGGACAGCGTTTTCGCTAAAACCTTACACCTCGGAAACAACAGACAGAGAAACATTCAAAACACATGTCTTCAAGCTGCCAATTTGCTGAGAACCCAATATTTTAATAATTAACAGCAGGATTGTAAAAAAAAATATTATATTTGCACTCCTTAATTCGAATTTAAAAAAGAAGAATATGCCACGCGTTTGTCAAATTACCGGTAAGAAAACCATTTCAGGGAACAATGTTTCTCACTCTAATATCAAGACTCGTCGTAAGTTTTATCCCAACTTGCAATACAAGAAGTTTTGGTCAGAAGAAGAGCAACGCTTTATTGAGTTGCGTGTTACTCCAAAAGGAATGAAAACCATTAACAAAATTGGTTTAGCTGCTGCAATGAAGCAAGCTAAAGCCAATGGTTTAATGGCCTAATACAGAAATTGACGCCTCTTCAGGCCGAAAATTGAACCGGCAATTTGCCGGTTTTTTTTTGTCCCCATCGAAGAGGTGACTTTATTATATTTGCTACCTTACTAAACAGTATAAATTAACGTTACATGCGTAATAGATCGATTCTTTGGACTTTTGTCATCCTACTTGCGGTGGCAGTTTTGTATTCTTTGTCATTCGGATGGGTGGCTTCTCAATACGAGAAAAACATTCACCAACTTGCGGTTGATTCGATCGCCAACACCGACCTCCAAGGTGAGGCCGCAGATATTGCAGTGTATGAATTGGAGCGCAAAATGTTGCGCGATAGTTCTGAAGCTAAGGCATATCCTATTTTCGACCACACTTATAGCTATTTAAAGCAACATGAGCTTAGCTTGGGTCTTGACTTAAAAGGTGGTATGTCTGTCACTTTGGAAGTATCTATTCCAGATTTGGTAATTGCACTTTCTGATTACAACGAGACTCCTGCATTTACCAATGCAATCAAAGAAGCTGTAGCTGCTCAACGCAACTCCACTGAGGATTTCATCTCATTGTTTGAAAAGTCATGGAAAAATCAAAATTCTAATATTGAATTGTGGACTTTGTTCAGCAACTACGAGAACAAAGAGAAGTTTCCTGCCAAAGCATCTGATAGCGATATCATTGCTGCTTTGAGAAAAGAAGCCAATGATGCGATTGACAACACTGAGAATATCATCCGTAAGCGTATCGACCAATTTGGTGTAACGCAACCCAACGTTCAAAAACAATCTTTGACTGGTCGTATCATAGTTGAATTGCCAGGTGTTAGCGATCGTGAGCGCGTTCGTAAAAACTTAAAGTCAACTGCTAACTTGGAGTTTTGGGATACATATTTCAATACCGAAGTTTTTGATGTGATTGTAAAAATCAACGAGAATATTGGAAAAGCCAACTCTCCTGAATTATTTGGACTTGCTGCTAAACCAGATACTTCAATTTCTGATTCTGCAAATATCGCAGCGGTAGATTCAACTAAAATCAAAGCTGACTCTTTGTTGACCAAAGAAGAATCTAGAAAGAAGAATCCTTTGTTTGCATTGTTGGATCCACGCGTTCAAACTGGAAACAGCATGGTAGGTATGGCTCGTGTATCTGATACATCTGCTATCAATAAATTATTGGCACGTCCAGAAGCTCGTCAAGCAATGGCTGCTAAACCCGAATTGCGTTTGATGTGGAGTGCTAAGCCCATGTCTAACATCGTGTCGTTGTATGCCATCAAAGATCCCTCTTTGAAAGGAAAAGCACAATTGGATGGTAAATCAATCATCGATGCTCGTCAAGATTTTGATCCAACAACAGGTGATGTAACTGTTGAAATGACCATGGACCCAGAAGTGGGAACTCCTGTATGGAGAGACATGACCAAGAAAAATGCGGCAGACAACAAGCGTGCAATCGCTATTGTCATGGACAACTTGGTTTACTCCGCTCCATCTGTAAATTCTGAAATCCCGAATGGTCGCTCTGTAATCACATTGGGAACAGGTGCTAGAGATAAGCAAATCGAAGAAGCCAAAGATTTGGCTGGTTTGTTGAAAGCTGGTTCATTACCTGCTCCTGCTAAAATCATTGACGAAGTAACTGTAGGACCAACTTTGGGTGAGGAAAACATCAAAGCAGGTTTGTGGTCTTTCGCAATGGCCTTCTTGGTGATTTTGATTTACATGGTATTCTACTACGCATGGGCGGGATGGGCAGCTAACGTTGCATTGATCGCTAACTTGTTCTTCTTGGTGGGTGCTATGATTTCTATCGGTGGTGCTTTAACATTGCCTGGTATCGCCGGTATCGTATTGACCATGGGTATGGCAGTTGATGCCAACGTATTGATTTACGAGCGTGTAAAAGAAGAATTGCGTTTGGGTAAGCCCATTAACGCAGCGATGAAAGATGGTTTCTTGAAAGCCGTAAGTGCGATCATCGATGGTAACGCAACAACATTGATTACTGGTCTTGTGTTGTTGGTTATTGGAACAGGACCTATCAAAGGTTTCGCAACCACATTGATCATCGGTATCTTCACTACCCTATTCACTGCTATTATCATCTCTCGTTTGATTTTGTACAAGCGTTTGGATAGCAAAAAGCCGATTACTTTCTACAGTGACATTACCAAGAATTGGTTTACCAAGGTAAATTATGACTTTGTTACTAAGAGAAAAGTATATTACACCATTTCAATTGTCATCATTGCAGCGGGTATGGTTTCATGGATGACCAGAGGCTTCAATATGGGTGTTGACTTTGCTGGAGGTACTTCATATAAAGTAACCTACGCTAATGCTGTTGATGCTGAAAATATTCGTAATGCAATGAACAGCGCTTTGATTGAAGAAAATGGCAATGTTGCTGCAACTTCCGTACAAAGCATTGGTTCTGATAACAAAAGCTTTAAGATTACCACCAATTTCATGATGGATAGCAACACTGCTAACCTTGATGAGGCTGTGAGTGCTAAAATGAATGAGGCTTTGAAGAACGTAAGTCCAGATTACACCATCGATTCTTCTTACAAAGTTGATGCTACCATGTCTGACGACTTCCGTACTGAAGCATTCTGGTCAACAATTATCGGATTGATTTTGGTAGGTATCTACATTTTCATCCGATTCCAAAAATGGGACTTCGCAGTTGGTGCTGCTGCAGCTTTGGCGCATGATGCTTTAATCGTTGTATCTGCATTTACATTATTGAATGGTTTGGTTCCTTTCTCCATGGAAGTTAACCAGAACTTCATTGGAGCGATTTTGACCGTTATCGGATACTCTATCAACGATACCGTGGTAATCTTTGACCGTATCCGTGAATACTTCAACACTCGCAAAAATCCTGAATTGAAGTCTACCATCAATGATGCATTGAACTCAACGTTGGGACGTTCTATCAATACCTCAATGACCGTATTGCTGACACTTTTGGTTATGTTCTTCTTTGGAAGTGATGATATCAAAGGTTTCTGCTTTGCCATGATCGTTGGAGTTGTGTCTGGGGTATACTCAACGTTGTTCATCGCAACACCAATTGTTGTTGATATGCGCAGCTGGTTGGGTAAGAAAGAAAAATAATTTTGAATTAATTCAAAAAAAAGCAAGGGGCTCCACGTGAGCCCCTTATTTTTGCAGCATGAGTTCAGGTGAAATCATCATCATTTTGTTTGTCTACCTTTTGTTCTTTGGAGCAAAAGGAATTCCCAGTTTGGCGCAAACCATGGGGAAAGCTGTCTATCAGTTTCGAAATGCAGCCAAAGATGTGCAGGATGAAATTATGAAGGGAGCCCAAGACATTCAGAAAGAAGTTCGTGTTCCTTTGGATCAAATGGACATGGATTCACAATCCATTCCCCGCAGAGAGACACCCATTGCAGGTCCAAATACATCTACTCCTACTGAAAACCCTACAAGTGAAACTACTTCTGAATCTTCAGAAAAATGACACCGCAAAAAGTCGTGATTTTCAAAAATCACGATCAATCCCTTATCCTCTATCCCGCACTATTCCAGACCCTGGTTCCCGCTGACGAGCTGGAGCAGAGCAATTGGATATCGGAAATTCCTTGGCAGCAAAATACCATTCAAGTTTTTGGCAAACAACACAACGAGCCGCGGTTGACATTCTGGATGGGTCCCCGATACAAATACAGCAGTATCGAATGGCCTTCCACTCCTTTTTTGCCTTTGATTAAGCAAGTAAATAGCGAACTGTGTGATTTACTTGATTTCCCATTTAATTCATGCTTACTCAACTACTACCGCAATGGACAAGATAGCATGGGAAGACATCGAGACAATGAGCCCGAAATGGACACTCGAGTGATTGCATCATTATCACTGGGCGGTTCCCGTAAAATCAAATTTCGACATACCAACGGAATTCAAAAACTGGATGTAATCCTTCAACATGGGGATTTGATGATCATGCAAAACTTTCAAGAAGATTGGTACCACGAATTACCGAAAGTTAAAAATGCCTTACCCCGATTGAATCTTACCTTCCGAAGAATTAAGGCATAAAAAAAGACTTCCGAAGAAGTCTTTTACTTGGGTGGCCTATGGGGTTCGAACCCACGACCCTCAGAACCACAATCTGATGCTCTAACCAACTGAGCTAAGGCCACCGTGTAAGCGGGTGCAAAGAAAATACATAATTCTGCTTCTTCAAAATTTTTTTACACCAAATCAAAAAGATTATTCACGCCCATGGTCCTTCCCACCTGAAACCCTTCAGCCAAAGGCATTCCAGCGGGTCTTCCGAAATCAATTGAGCGCGCTTTCAAATATTCAAAAAAGCCTTCGCCTGAAATGGGCGTTTCAGGTTCGTTGGAATTGGGGTCATAAAACTGACTTCTGTATGCCATCAATGAATCCATTTTCACCTTCCAAAAGTGCGTGACGTCTATAACAAAATCTGGTTCATTATAAAAATCTTGATTGAAGTGATAAACGGCCTTGGGCCTCCAAATTCTCTCACCTGGTATTTTATTCAATCCACTATAAAAACAGGCATCACTTACCAACTTGGCTGCGCGAGCATGATCTGGATGTCTATCCTTGAGCGCATTGGTCAATACAATCTCGGGTTGATATTTTCGAATCATTGAGATTACTTGTAAAAGAGATTCATCGTCATATCGAAAGAAACCATCTTTCAATCCCAAGTTTTCTCTAAAAGAAACACCCAAAATTTTCCTTGCCTCTTCCGCTTCTATCAAACGTAAAGGTCCTGATCCTCTGCTACCCAATTCGCCTTGCGTAAGATCGACGATGGCCACTGTCTTACCGTCAGCGATATGTTTGGCTACCGTTCCACCCGCTGAAATCTCAACATCATCCGGATGTGCGGCTATCGCCAAAATGTCTACCTTGAATTCATTCATACCGCAAAAATAGGTGTTTTCATTAACAATGATTTGAAGGTAACTCTTAATCAAGGTTGGATAATAAGATTTTCTCAACCTATTTTTGTAGCAATGCGGAAATCATTACTCACGGTTCTTTGGATTTGCCTGACTACTGCCAGCTTTGGACAAGTGGAATCCGCCATTGAACTGATGGAGGACTCGCTGCATTGGCTCAACCATTGCACCACATTAATCACAGAGCCCAGTGAGGAAGAGGAAGACAGCATCATTCAAGTTTCCCTGCTTCAGCCCGCGCAGTTGATTTCAGAAGTTGACTTGAATTTATTCGATCACATTTACACGTTTGAAGCAGCCCCACCCATTGACTTGAATTTGGCCACATTTGAGGATTCCTTGGATATCATTCCTGGATATGACATGGATGATCGATGGGACACCAAAATGATACATCAAGTAGAAGAACTTGAATGGGAATTGGACACCGTAGCTTTCCTTCTTGCCATAGACAGTTGTGATTTTACCTTCCCCACGCAATATCCGCGGGTTACTTCACCATTTGGTCCTCGTTGGGGACGAACACACAAAGGATTGGACTTGGGTCTTAGAACTGGAGAGCCTGTTGTATCTGCATTTGAAGGAATGGTTCGCATATCACATTTCAGTCCCTCCTACGGAAATGTGGTTGTCATCAGACACAAAAATGGACTGGAAACTTTGTATGCCCACATGGAAGCACGATTTGTGCAGCCCGGACAGTGGATCCAGAACGGACAGATTATCGGGTTGGGCGGTAATACCGGTCGTTCTTTTGGTGCGCATTTGCATTTTGAAATCAGATTCAAAGGAAATGCCATCGATCCTGCTTTGATACTCAATGTGCCGCAGGCTCAAATCAAAAGTCCGTTGTTTTACTTGACAAAGACTAACGCAAAAGTTCCTCCGCCTGCCAGCAAATCCAAGGGAAAAGCAAAAAACGGAAAATATCACACTGTCAAGCGCGGAGAAACCTTATCTTCGGTAGCTAGAAAGCACGGCACTTCGGTCAGCAAATTGTGTAAACTCAATAAACTACGCCCCAGTTCCAAACTTAGAGTTGGGCAAAAGGTTAGGGTTCGTTAATTTTATTCTTCTTCTGAACAACTTCCCTACTTTTTTGTTTAAAGTTACGTGGGGAATAATGCAACAAAACATATCGCCGTCATTGGCTCAGGATTCAGCGGACTCGCTGCAGCTTGTACATTGGCCCAAAAGGGATTTCAAGTAACCGTATTAGAGAAAAACGAAAAGGCTGGAGGACGAGGCAGAAGCTTTGCCGCTGAAGGTTATGTTTTTGATATGGGGCCAAGTTGGTATTGGATGCCCGAGGTGATGGAAGAATTTTTTCAGTCATTCGGTAAAAGCACAGCCGACTATTACACGCTGAAGCGATTAGATCCCGGCTATCGTGTTTTCCTCAAAGACCAAGAGATTGATGTATCCGCTGATATGAATCAGATTCAATCTATGTTTGAGTCCATCGAACCCGGAGCAGGCAAGGCTTTGGCTAAATTTCTTAATGAAGCCAAAGAAAAGTACTCTTCGGGTATGGGTAAATTCGTTAGAAAACCGGCGCATTCATTTACTGAATTTGCCGAACTTGATTTACTCAAAGCCCTTTTTAAAATTCAACTCTTCACAGATATGCGCAGTCATTTGCGCAGCCATTTCACTCATCCTATTTTGTTGCAACTTTTGGAATTTCCAGTTCTCTTTTTGGGAGCCAAACCCGCCAAAACCCCCGCGCTTTATAGTTTGATGAATTATGCAGATTTGGAATTGGGCACTTGGTATCCCATGGGGGGAATGGCAAAAGTTCCTGAAGCGATGATTGAATTGGCACTATCGCTTGGTGTAAAAATTGAAACGAGTCAAAACGTAGTTGGATTTGAATTTGAAGACAACGAAATATCTGCCATTAAAACCCAAAATCAAACCCTGCTCATTGATGGTGTAATTGCCAGTGCTGACTATCATCACGTTGAGCAACAATTGCTGCCCAAGAAATTCCAACAATACAACGAAGCTTATTGGGAGAATCGGACCATGTCCCCTTCTTCATTGCTGTTCTATGTTGGATTGGATACCAAAATCCCTGGCTTGGAGCATCACAATCTTTTCTTTGAAAATTCTTTCGATCAACATGCGCAAGAGATTTATGACCAACCACAATGGCCATCTAATCCACTATTCTATTTGTGCTGTCCTTCCAAGACGGATAGTACAGTAGCTCCAGAAAATGGTGAGAACATGTTTTTCTTAATACCTGTAGCTCCTGGCCTTTCCTCTACAGAGGAATTGCGAGAGAAATACTGGAACATGATGTGCGATGCTGTTCAAAGACGAACAGGCAAAGACATCCGACCTCACGTTAAATACAAACGAAGCTTTGCTCACGAAGAATTTCAGTCAGAGTACAACTCTTTCAAAGGCAACGCCTATGGATTGGCCAATACATTGATGCAGACAGCTTTTCTAAAACCCAAAATGAAAAGCAGCAAACTAAAAAACTTATTTTACGCTGGACAACTTACAGTTCCTGGTCCGGGCATGCCTCCAGGAATAATCAGTGGACAATTGGCCGCGGAAGAAATCTCGAAACAACTCATTTAAGCCTTGGACATGAACAATAAAAATCTTTTCGATCAAATCTCTGTTCAATGCAGCAGACTTACGACTTTAAAGTATTCTACAAGCTTTAGTTTAGGAATTCGCACCTTATCCGCGGAATTCCGTGATCCTATTTATGCGATTTACGGATATGTGCGATTTGCCGACGAAATCGTAGATACTTTTCATGGTTACGATCAAGCTTACTTGCTTGAGAAATTCAGAAACGATACCATCGAAGCCATCGAGATGAAAATCTCATTGAATCCCATTATCAATGCTTTTCAAGCGGTTGTTCATCAATACAACATCGAGTGGGAATTGGTGGATACTTTTTTGAAAAGTATGGAAATGGACTTGGATGATCGTGTCTACGATCAAAAAGAATATGAAACTTATATACTGGGTTCAGCTGAAGTAGTTGGATTAATGTGTCTCCGTGTTTTTACACGAGGCAACCACGAGCAGTATCAAATGCTCAAACCCTCAGCCATGCGCTTGGGTGCAGCATTTCAAAAAATAAACTTCCTCAGAGACTTAAAAAATGACTTTGAGGTATTGGGTCGTGTGTACTTCCCTGGCGTTGATTTGTCACACTTTGATGACCACACCAAAAAGATACTGGAAAAGGAAATTGAAGCTGATTTCAGAGAAGCATACAAAGGAATCGTACAATTGCCAAAGGAAGCCCGCTATGGCGTTTACTTGGCTTACACCTATTACGTTCGTTTGTTTGAAAAAATTCGTTTGCTCCCAGCATCCGTATTGATGAAAGAACGCGTTAGAATTCCCAATCCAAAGAAGCTCACTTTGATGTTCGGCTCTTACCTCAAACACAATTTCAATTTGCTATAATGTTTCGATTTGTTTTCATATGGTTAGTGCTCATGTCATTTATTGTTGGGAGTCATCCCAGAGATCAATGGTTTGGCCTAGAATCCAAAGAAAACAAACAGAAATTTATCACCTCATGCTCATCGCTCCAAGCAAAGACCAACGTTGATGCAGCATACCTTGCAGCCGGTAAAATGATCCAAGCCGATTTGTCTTACTTACCAACAGAACAGCTTAGCTTGTTTAATCAAGGCAAAGAACAGCTTGAGCAATGCGTGCAGAAAGACATGTGGAATACTGAAATTCGATTTATACGCCTCACCCTCCAATGCCAATCTCCTTGGTTTTTGGGTTATCATGACCAAATCGAAGAAGACGCCAAAATCATTGTTGATCACGTAAATTTGGGCTATGTGCAAAAGCAAAATGCTTATTGGAAAAAAGCCCTTGAATTCATTAAAATGCAGGATAAAATTCCAGCATCACTAAAAAAAACCATTTAAATGCAAGAAGTCATTCTCGTTACAGAAAACGATACAGAAGTGGGCCGTTGTGAAAAAATGTATGCACATGAACAAGGTCTTTTGCACCGTGCGTTTTCTATTTTCCTTTTCAATAGCAATGGTGAAATGCTTCTCCACAAACGCGCCTTGGCCAAATACCACAGCGGAGGACTTTGGACCAACGCTTGTTGCTCACATCCTGCACCAGATGTTCCGATTGAATTAAGTCTACAAGAACGTCTGCAATTTGAAATGGGGATGCAATGTCCACTTGCTCATGCTTTTCATTTTGTATACAAAGCGCATTTGGATCATAATATGATTGAGCATGAATTCGATCATGTATATATCGGTGTTACCGATGCTATACCTGAACCCAATCCCAAAGAAGTGGCTGAATGGCAATATTTCAACACTGAAGAATTGCAGAAAACAATCGAACAAAATCCGGAGATATTTACGGCTTGGTTCAAAATAGCTCTTCCCAAAGTATTGAAACACATCGAAAATAAAAAGTTATGGGTGGCTTAATTACATTGATGACTTTCATAGCCATGGAAGGCATGGCTTGGCTAACGCATCGATTTGTGATGCACGGTTGGATGTGGTATTTCCATGAAGACCACCACAGACCGCACAACAAAATACTTGAGCGCAATGATGTATTCTTCCTGATCTACGCGATCCCCAGTTGGTTGTGTATCATGTTTGGCATGATGAATGGGAACGATTTCCGATTGTATATCGGACTTGGTATTTTATTCTATGGTATCGCCTATTTCCTTGTTCACGAAGTATTGATTCACCGTCGATTGAAGTGGTTTGACAACGTTGACAATTGGTATTTCAGAGCCATCCGCAAAGCGCACAAAGTGCATCACAAAAACATGGAAAAAGAAGAAGGTCAATGCTTTGGCATGTTGTGGGTGCCGCTGAAGTACTACAAGGAAGCGCAAAAAGCGAGTCAAGCCTGATGTTTGGTCATTACACCTATCTGTTTGTTTTGGGCATAACTTTCATTGCCCCTTTCCTCCTCGGCTTCCATTCCAGTGTCAATTTCAACCAACAATGGCGAAAGATTTTGAAAGGACTTTTATGGATTGGCCTGCTCTACATCCCATGGGATATCCTCAAAACATACTACGGTGTTTGGTCCTTTAATCCAGAGATGATTACTGGATTGTACTTGGCCAATCTTCCCATTGAAGAGGTGTTCTTTTTTGTTGTCACACCTTTTGCCTGTCTATTTTCTTATGCCTGCGTGCAATACTATTGGCCGATAGATTTATCTCGAAATTACACCCCTTGGGCAAAGACAGGGTTGATATTATTGATGACCCTATCGCTTCTTGTATTGGTGCAACATCCTACAGGATGGTATAC
>JACCDP010912314.1_pt1 | contig 42209 bp, 23 predicted proteins | sample 7445841 | NCBI WGS metagenome assembly JACCDP01 (sample SAMN15323441, study PRJNA562643) | freshwater metagenome | isolation source: river surface water | place: USA:Blue River Watershed | collected 2017-08-17 | reverse complement strand
GCACAGCCATACCCAAACTTTAACTCTTCATCATATCCGTTAATTGGCATAATGCTGAGCAACGACCCTCAGGGTTCGAACGGCTTATTATCGAGTGACTCGTACTTAGCCAAATTAGGTGCTGCAAGTCTAAGAAAACAAGTTGAATACAACATTGGTAGGGAGATTAGAAGAAATACCCTTGGAAGGGCAAACTTTTTAAATGTAAACGGGGGGGAAGATGTTCTTGCATTTATTAACGGTAGAGTACCTCTTTTAGAACCAAACTGGAATATTACTGAAGGTTCAACAATTGTTGGAGCCGCTGCAGGATTATTAAACAGAATTTCTGGTTCTTATGCTCCATTTTCAGTTATTCCAGGAAATTATTTTGACCCACAGATTAACAGTGGTATTCCTACAACAGGTCAACAATTAGCAGCTGCGTTCCTTGGAGCTAATGCTGCGGCGGGTCTCGGAAGATTCTTTGCTAGATTGAATTCCCAATCGAACTTAAGAGGTTCGATACTCTTCTTGGAAAACACCGGAGGTGGACAACGTTCACAGCTTTTCAAAAACATCGATTACAACCTTTATAAGCCAGGTTATGACAGACCAATTTTTGACAGGGTTGCAGGAGCACTTCAAGGAAGGAACACCAATAATGGAGAATATTACATCGGTAGTGTAAAATCGGAGCCAAGTCAGGTATTCTCACCATCTGGCGATGTACCTGTTGACCAGTTCGGTAGAGAGATACAAGCTCCAGTATATGGTCCTCAAGAATTAGCACAACTTTACGAAGGGCCTGGAAGAGCTTTAAACCTCGGGGCTAATGGACCAACATATAGTAGTGGTGGTGACATTGTTGGAGGTTTCACTTGGGTATCTCCAAAGTTTAAAGGTAATGCTGGTAAATTTGTTGGATTAGGTGGGGATGCAATAGCGGAAGACCCAGACTTTAGACCGTCAGCATACCAACCAACAGAATCAACAGAGTTTGAATTCAGACAAGGGTCTATTATGGACGACACCCAGAGAATTATTGATTCTCAACCAAGGGGTGGAAGAAGACTTCAACATGTTGGAAATGCCATTGACCAAGTATCTAAGGTATTCAACGATGGATACAAAGAAATTACAAAGGGTTCCAAAGTTCAGCGTTACATCGGAGCCATTGGTGCTGAGGTTGGGGTTGAGTATTGTAGAATATTTCAGAAAGACACTCCTTATCTCCAATACAATGACTTGCAGAAGACCGATGGTATAACGACTGAAGGCAGAAGATTCTCCTATTCAATCTTTGACAAAACTTATAATCTCAACATTGCACCAAACAAAAGAGAGGGTGGTCAAGATTCAACTAACTTGATTGGTGGGCCAAACGGTTATGCCAAAAAATATATGTTCTCCCTTGAAAACCTCGCTTGGAGAACTTCAAATAGACCTGGACTTACTGTTGCGGATTTGCCAGTTTGCGAAAGAGGGCCAAATGGAGGTCGAGTTATGTGGTTCCCACCATATGGTTTAACTTTCAATGAAAGTACTAGAGCAAGTTTCAAACAAACCGATTTTATCGGCAGACCTGAGCCTGTATTTACGTATTCGAATAGCTCACGTTCTGGCTCATTAAGCTGGAAGATTGTTGTTGACCACCCATCTGTTTTGAACATGTTGGTCAACCGTGTTTTGAATGACACAAACATTAGACAACGAGCTGACCAAATTTTGGATTCGTTCTTTGCTGGATGTAGAAAGTACGATTTGTATGAATTAGCCAGAAAATATTACACGGTTAACCCTAATGATATTTTCGAAATACAACAGAGACTGCAGACTAAGAATGTTCCTGGAGAAGATGTGGAATACTATGTAAGAACTGTTCAAAGTGGTGGTTTTGCAACAACAGCAGGAGGTTCAGACGGAAATGGATATCAACCAGCAACAAATCAGAAAAGACAGTTCTCTGGTTTCGATTATTCGAAATTGTCAAATTATGCCCTTTATTTTGATAACGATATTCCTAAACCTGAGAATCTTGGTCAGAATGTTCAGAATTATGAGGTTTACTATCAAAATTATACCAGTAGTTCGAACAAACAATTGTACCAAACCAGAGCAACACCTTTAGGCCAAGCGGTTCAAGTAGGTGAGTTTTTTACACAAGTTGTGGAAGGTAATAAGAGTTCAATTGAACAAATGTTAATACAGCTCGATAGAGATTTAACAAGTAACCCTAATGATAAATGCACTATTAATTTACAGAGTAGTGCCTCTAGTCCTCAAACACCAGACTATAATATTCGTCTATCTCAAAGAAGAATGAAATCTGCTGTTGAGTATATTGCTTCGATTGGTAATTTGAGTACTTACATAAGTGATGCAAGATTAACCATCAATAGTGGAACAACTTCCGGGGAAAACGCGGTTGTTCAGCCAATCGGGTTGAATGGTAGAAACTTTCCTGGTCCTGCTGGAGGGTTCAATTGTTTATCCACAACTGCAACAGATTCATTGTCAAGTGATGCGCAAATCTACACAATCAACACAATGGCTTGTAGAAGAACAAGCATTTTATCAATAAATTATGTTGAATCACCACCACCGACTGATGTGGATGTACCAGAAGAAGTTCCATTCTTTGACGAACAAATTATTGAACAAAGAAGACCAAAACAGCCAGTTACTGAAGTTGTTGAGGAAACAGTGTTTAGAGACAATATTACTAAGAGAGTTCTTCGTAGTCTGTTGTCTGAGTGTGATTATTTCGAAGTAATCAAACAAGAAACTCCGATGGTCTATGATAGTTTAAGAGAAAAATTAAAATTCTTCCATCCGGCTTTCCACTCAATTACACCAGAAGGATTAAACTCAAGACTTACGTTCTTACAGCAATGCATGCGTCCTGGAGATACTATTCCAACAGTAAAAGTTGATAACCAAGGTGGAACAACCCTACAATACAATAATGCTGTGAACACCTCATTTGGTGCGCCACCAGTTTTGATTCTAAGGGTTGGAGACTTTTTCCATTCTAAGATTATCCCAGAAAGTTTGAACCTTACCTATGAAGATTTGGACTTGAATCCTGAGGGTATTGGAGTTCAACCTATGATTGCTAACGTAACCCTTTCTTTCCAATTTGTTGGGGGGCAAGGTTTGAAAGAGTCTGTTGACAAGCTACAAAATGCCTTGTCATTTAATTACTATGCCAATACAGAAATCTACGATGACCGTGCTGATGCTACGGATGATAGCTACAAAGTGATTGACCAAGAGTTTATAAACCAACTTAACTTAAAGACTCCACCACCAACAATCAACCAGGCACCTAACACTCAACCAAAAAATAATTTGGAGTTTATCGGTCGTGTTTTGACAACAACAAGTACTGCTAATGGAGATATTGGTACAATTCAGTATAAAGATTTTATGACTACCTTAGTTGCTGAAACTCAAAATTATTTCACAACTATCAACAACAAGATTAGAGACCTGAACCTTCAGTATAACAATGCGGTAAGACAACAATTTCCATTCAACCGCAGATATACTCAAGGTAACATGTTTGTTTCTGGGACAGATAACGTTCCGTTGTTTGGTAAACCATCATCATTCGAAAAGAATGTTAATGATGTGTTCTCAGCATTTATTGGTGATATTAATAACGACACAGAAGGTTACATTACATACCTAAATCAAGAAGTTGGGTTCTTCTCGAACAAGACAATTCGTATAATAAAAAATAACTACAAAGATTATATTACCGATTATCGTGGTACGTTCCAAAACGGAGCGACAACGATTCTGCAGAACATAACTGACACACAAACTTCATACATTCAAACTCTTTCAAGAGCTAATGTATTGCCGTATTATGACACTGATACCAACCTAGGAACTGATGGATATCAAAGAACTGATGGTAATGTTGTTGTTATCAATATCTCGGGTACAAGTGCAGTTTCTGCTTCTTCAGTTGGGGTTTCAAATACTTTGCAAGAATTAGAGTCGGACATAAACATCATTGCATCAGCTCTTACATCGTTTGATACTGTTATTCAAAGCGCATACACCGCAAATATAAGTGGAAGTTCTTACACAGGATTTTTATCATCAAGTCCTGGTGATGAAACTTTCATCAAGAATCAGGTTTTTGTTCCCTTCACCAAAGATACTTTTTGGAATACGGATTCAAATCGTCGTCAGTATTTTATATTGTCTCAAAAAATATTGGATGAGAACAATTACAATACTTTCAAAAACGCAATAATCGGTAATTTGAGAGATAATGCTGGAGTATTGGGTAATGTTACTTTCCAGCAAGTTGAAGCCACCTTTGACAATTACTGGAAGGGAGTTGCAAGACCCGCATACTTGTCTGAAAATGCCGCAACAAATGCGTTCTTAACAGACTTCTCGACAAATGCCTTAAGAAACTTCTTGAATTTTACCCCATTCAACCTCAACAAAGAAAGAGTGTTTACCTACGAAACCCTATTACAACCACCAAGTGAACAAGTTGAACTAATCAAAAACTTAGGTAATAAAAATAATATAGACTCCAATGTTCAATCCTGGACAACAAGGTTTGGTGATGTGATTATTGGTAAATCTCAACTTTTATAATATGGCTTTCAATTATTATAACAGATACACACCTTTTGAGAATAATGGACAATCCAGTGTTGTTCCATTCGTTCCGTTGCCAGCAAAACCATCTGACCGTATTTACGTATACAAGGTTGGAAGAAGTAGATTGGACACCGTTTCACAAGAATATTATGGAACCCCATTTTTTTCATGGTTAATTCTTCAAGCAAACCCACAGTTTGGTGGTTTGGAAAATAATATCTTTGACGGGGCGGTCTTGAATATTCCATATCCTTTGATAACTTCATTACAGGATTATAAACTTGCGGTAGAAAACTACTTCTATTATTATGGCAGATAGTGTATTTGGTGACAACTCGGGTAACATTTATGTTGAAGCTGATTACAACAACATCATTCTAGTTGACCCAAACAAAACCACAAGGATTGGTCCTGGTGGAAAAGCTTTAATTGAAGACAGAGTTGTTGACCATGAAAATTTGGTTATGTATGCTAACTTAGAGGCATCTGTTTTGCCAAGAACTAAGTTAGCTATTGGTGGAAGTCCGCAAGATAGTTTAAGAACTATTTCAATTGCTTCGTTGAATTTTCTAAAACCAAATGATGATGAATTCTTAGGTACTGGTTATTATGATGATTTGACTGGTTTAAATTCGAACCAAGGTAAAGCCAGACTTCAGAGGTTTGAGTCCGTTGTTAGTAACAACCAAGATGGAACCAAGTTTTACAAACAGTTTACTGCAACAGACAACAGAGGCCGTACAATTGACCCAGGACTTCTTGGTATCACAAGTATCAACATCAATACATCGATGTCTTTCATTCCGGAAGTGACAATCGAACTGGAGGATGTCCAAGGTAAAGCCTTGTTTGAATCTGGTGACCAATCCCCTTATGCCGCATTTTTTAATTTACCCTATCCCCCCTTTTACCTGACAATCAAAGGATGGTATGGACAAGCTATTAGATACCAACTTAACCTTCACAAGTTTAGTGCAAGATTTAACACTTTTAGTGGAAACTACCAGGTGACCTGCCAATTCTATGGTTACAAGTACAACATCTTAAACGAAATATCCTTGGGTCACCTAATTGCAGTACCTCACATGTACAGCAAGACCTTCAACATTTCAAGAAGTGAAATTAGTTTACAGGACCCTACGGTTGTAAATCAAACACTTCAGGAAGGCAACCTAATTGGTGATTCAACGATTTCAAACACCGACACAAGTATTGAAACTGTTTCCGAGAGAGGATATCAGAAAATTAAAGAGATGTATGCCATATACAAGCAAAAGGGTTTAATACCTTTGGATTTCCCGGAGCTTACTGTTGCGGAGATGGCATACAAACTTCAACATTTGGAACAAGATATTCTTGATGCATTCAAGGGTAAAGCTGATATGCAACCTTTGACGGATGCTACCACATATGGGAAATATCTTACGGATTACTTCAATAAAATCAGGGGGCAACAAGCTTCTTGGTTCTTGAGATATGTAAACCCGAACCCGTATGTTTTGAAAGATGGGGCTATTGTTTTTGCGTTTAAAACTGAACTAGACCCCCAGCAAAGAGAACAAGCTTTAACAGAGCTTAGAGCTGAAATTACCTCGTACAACACCAGGTTAAATGAGAATAGAACCTTTGGTGAAGTAAGGGGAGAAAAAAACCTGAAGATTGATAATTCAATCACTATCAATTCTATTGTAACCACTCTAGACCCAAGCCAAGTTGATTTTCCAACAACGCTAAGACAACAATTTGGAATATTAAATCCAACCTCAGGACAGACAACTGATTTTGTTAATCAAATTTTGAAACAACAATTTAACGTAACGGTTGAGATGACACCTCAAGGTTTGAAAGAAGTTAAGAAACCATTTTTTGTTTTCGAAGGTCCTGGTAGATTTGATACTTTGATTCGAACCATGCAAGCTGATTTGGACAAGAAAGTTTCTGTGATTGAAACTGAAATCAGCGCAAAGCTAGCGGACTTGGTGGCATCCACAAGTGGATTAGGATTTGTTCCAACGGTGAGAAATGTAATGGCTGTGTTGTTTGCTTCAACTGAAGCTTTCTGTCGTTTGATGGATGAGGTTCACAGCAAAGCGTGGGATGTTAGAACGGACCCAGTAAGACGTAATGCAGTTTTGAACAACTCAACCACAGTTCCTAGTTCAGACAACGTTCAAAACGTTCAATATGCAGCTAACGCTTCTGACGCAGCTAGAAACTCTGAACAACCAGTTTATCCATGGCCTCAGGTTTTTGTGGAAAACAATATCACTCAAGCCACAAGTACAACAAACAATTTCACCCCAGGAAAAAACAGATACGAACTAGCTTACCCTGGAGACCCAGCAATTGTGAATCTAACAAAAGGTTATCTGTATGATAAGTGGCCTGAGGTAGAATTTGTAGAAGAATATTTAAAGGGTGTTGCTCAAAAGTTCCAACCCCCTGTGGTACAACCACCACAACAAAATTCAGGACAGGTGACTTCTGTTTTGAACATCAACGCTCTGGAATTTCCATATGTCAATTTTGCGTATTTGAATAAGGAAGAAGTTAGATATTTCTATGAGATTTACGAAAGAAGTTTGATTTATTCACGTTACTCTGGTTTTGCAAGAGCCGTAAATTCTCCTCTGGAGACCGGAATCACTGAGTTGATAGCAAATGTTGAATCGAATAATATCACAACTAGCCTGGGGGTTTCTGCACCCTATCTTATTCTGAAATTAAAGAACTTCCCATTCAATGCTAATAACTACATTAGCTTCCTCCAAGGGATATCAAATGATGGTACAGGACGTGATTGGAATAACTTTGTAAGGGATTATTATGTTACACCATACTTAAGAGATGAAATTGCCAACAGCTCATCAATACTTTCTATGGACTCGTTGTCAACGGCTGTTCAGACACAGAATTTTTCTTTGCCGCAGCTTCAATACTTGAGACAACTCTTAGAAACAACAAACACTAACATCCCTCAAGTAACGGACATCTACCCTTTTACGGACGAATTGTGGAACGCAACTTACCTGAATGATTTTCAATTCACCAACGATGCTGATAGGGTGTTCAATACAACAAGAACCTACAGACTTTACGAGCCCAAAAATTTAATTACAAACTTTACCGACCCAAATGACAAAACCTCTATTAGGCCAGTAACAACTTTCTCATATCTTGACGTTACAACACCAAATCCTGCTGGAGAGATTGAAGATTTTTATTTGGGAAGAAGTGCTTCAGAGTTATTGCCAACGGAGGGATTTGTTGAGGGTGGTAATCCAAATGTGCTCAACAGCACAACATCAATGCTTAACACCCCATATTTTGTTAATGCAATTCAATATGGTGTTGAAAACCAGAAAGCATCTGTCAGTGCACCGTACAAACAAGCCGCATACCTGTTCTTAAATTCTTTACCCCTTGCAACACTCAAGGAAAGATACAAGACTTTGGACTCTGCAAATCCTCTGGATTACATCTTTGCCAGCATGAAAAAATTCGGTGCTGTTCACCGTCTTCCATATGTTTGGATTTTGAAGTATGGTTCAATCTGGCACAGATACAAAGAGTTTGTTCAAACTGGCCAGGATATATTAGCACCAGTGTGGACAAATTTTGATTATATCAACAACTACGACCCAGTTGGAGCTAGCACACAAAAAAGTTATGTCCTAAATGGTGTTGGAACAATTACACTCCAAGAGCAAGAGTTGTCGGCAACAAGTCTATATGATGAGATGCAAATTGGTTTTTATCCCAAAACCATCAACGATTTTAACTATTTCTTAAACGGAACGGACCTATGGACTAACTACACAGATAGTGAAATCAACCAGTCTATTGCTCAAGGATTTAAAGTTCAAAACTTAACGCAATCGAACATATTTGTTTCAACAGTTGACACAACAGGCTTGGAAAGAATAATCAACTTGAATACCTACAGCTGTTTAATCCCAGATACTGTTCAACCATCAGACCCTAACCAGTTAACTTGTAACACACCTCCTTCTACACCTCAGACCAACTATTACGTTTTACCTTCATTTGGTACAACAGAGAACGAGGCAAGAGAAGCTCTATTCAACAATGCTGGTACATTAACTGGTGATTTGTTCAACAATCCTGCGTTATTCAATGGTTCAGTTAGAACATTCTGGAAAATGCCAAACTATGGTTACTTGGAAACCACAAACATCCAAAGACCAGATTACGATGCTTACATGAACCTCATCCCAAGACAGGGAGACGTTCCACCATTTAAACTCATCTTACCAACAACTTCCTTAGCTGTAACGGACAATTACTCGAAAATTGATGATTTACTATCCGTCTATGAAAAACAAGTTTTGGATTTGTTTGAGAGAGAGTTCTTGAAGTTCTCACAATCTGTATTGAACTTTGACCCTCAAGTCGGTGATGGTGACTTTATTATTGATGATTCTGCAGCTACAACTAGAGGAGTTAATTCTCAAAATACAACAAATAACCAAAGCTACAGGAATTTCCAACTCCTATTTAGAGAGTTAATGAGTGTTCCCCTTCCTTCTGCTTTCGCCACACAAGAAGATTTATTCAAACAAGTTATTGACAATCAATTCTCCAAATCTATTAGCGAGATACAAAACCTAATGGAATACGATGTGGCATTCAGATTGGGTAACCCAACACAATATAAACGAAGAGAAACTGATTCTTATCTAAGCTATGTCTTGGGTACCACTAATGTGATTGACCCAATTCCTTTTGGCCCTTATGTTCAAAACTCTTTACCAACAGCTGGTGGTTCTGTGACTCTAATTCAATCACAAATTGACAACCCTGCTGCTTGGCAAGCCCTTAGAACTAATGTTGGCTTCTCGACGATACCTGAGCTTGCTTATTCAAATGGGGGGTCTTATATCACAGATTTCTTCGTTGATAACAATATTGCTTTCACACAGCAAAACGTTGAGTTCTTGGCCCCAATTATCAAGATGTATGCGACACAAAAACTTGATGACCCAACTATTACACCAGTAAGTTTTGGAACTTCGGTTCAGAATTACTTGGGGGTAACAATTGATTTACAGAATACCGCACTTGACAATACTTTAACTATAATTCGTAAAGAACTTCCTAACATTACGGAGCTCCCAGAAAAAACTATTCAAAGTAAATTTGATTCCAAGCAAAGTAAGGTAGAACTTTATGAGATGTTCAAAGCTTTGAATGATAAATGGATTGCGGGTTCTGATTTTACAAACGTAACTATGTTCGAAGACATTCTATTTTTGGATAGGGCTTCAAGAAACATCGGTGACAAAGTGATATTGGATATTTTTAATTTACAAAAATTAATCAATCCAGAGAGTTTAAACTACAACATGAGTGTTTTCCTTTTCATAAGTGGAATACTCACTGAGAATCATTTCTCAGTTATGCCTATGCCAGCGTACGTAAACTTCTACAATGTTCAAGATGTAAGTGCTTCAGCACAGCCAAACATTGAACCAGGAAGAGATTTTGCTAACAGTATGTGGGGAACCTTCTTGAGTGTAGACTACAGAAATTCTGGGCCAAAATTGGTTTGTTTCTATACTGAAAGACCTTCTACTTATGTTGATTTGAGAGGAGAAACTAAAAACTACCTGTTTAGAAGTGACGCATTTGATTTACGAGAAGCTGAGCTCAATCCGTTGATTGAGGACCAGAGAGAAAAACAAGACTGGTCCGTTTCGAATAGGGTTGTTGGTTTCAATGTTGATATTGGAACAAGAAACCAAAATGTGTTTTATTCGTTTAGTATTAGCCAAGATACTGGTAAAGCAACATCGGAATCTGTACAACAAATTAATTTGATGTCAGCTAGTGCTGCTGGTAGAACAACTTCTACTCAAAACGTTTCTTTGTACAACATTTACAAGAATATGAGTTACCAGTGTGAAGTAATATCATTCGGTAATGCTTTGATTCAACCAACGATGTATTTCAACTTAAGACACGTTCCATTATTCAATGGGTCTTACATGATTACTGATGTAAACCACACAATTGCACCAGGTACCTTCCAAACTAAGTTTAATGGTATTAGACAAAGCGTATTCACTTTACCACTTCTCGAGGGTTATCTGCAGTCAATCAATAAAAATTTGGTTACGAAGTTACTAGCATCTAATAAACAAGCAAGAGACATATCAAGAGGAACGACAACTACAACAACTCAAGGAAACAACGCAAACCTCTCAACAGATACAAGAACAAGCGGTGCTACCCAAAATTCTTGTATGTCAAAAGTTTTAGAAGAACCTTACTTGAATACGCTAGGTTATGAGTCTATTGCGGGAGTAACAACTTCTATCAATACTGCTGGTTTTGTTTCTTTGTTAAATCAGTCCACAGATGTTGAGGACATTAAGTTTATCATATTTGTGTTGTCTTATGCATCTTCAGGTGTTGATAACAGGTTTGATTCCGCTAACAACAACTATGGAAAAATAACTTTGAACTACGACTATGGTGCAACTGCTGACCTGTATTTCCAGAGAACATATGTCTGCAGAACATTTAGAACTGAAAACACCACAAACGTTTCAATGCCATTTGCTGTGTTTGATAGTCCATTAGCGTATATCAACTTTGTAAGAGACCGTGTAACTAACAGTCTTGGAGAAATTCGTCAGAAGAGTATTGAAACATACTTCCTTCAGAACTGGCCTTACCCAAGAGGGACTTCACAAACAACCAACAACACGTTGATTGCTAATTTGACTCAAGCGGTTATCTTGGCAAAACAACTTGGACTTACAACAACAATTCCAATTTTTACCCCCCAGGTAACACCAACACCTCAACCAAACAACATCAACCTTATAAACACGGTAACCCCAACTTGCACCTAATAGTAGTTTGGGTATATTTATTAATAAAAAACATATATGAATACTCATTCATTACTAAATCAATATCTCGGGAAACAAACTAGAGTTTCTGAAAGAGATAATGGAGACGGAACTAAGCAGGTTTGTGACTTAGATACCGGAGATTGCTACACCATTCGTGAAAGAGATGGTCTTATCGAAAGAGCCGGACATGATGTAACTCTCAACAGAAGAGTTCGCGTTGAAACACCAAACGGAATTAAACAACTTTTAAACGGTTAATCCAATGAGCATCGATAGGAAAATATTGAAAGAGATTGAAAGACATCATAAAATCAACAATTATATCAAAGAACAAGAAGCTCCTTTGGTTCCTGGGTTACCTGAACCAGAGTTAGACGCTGCGGCTGGTGAAACACCAGCTGCTCCAGCTGCTCCAGCTGCTCCACAGAAAATTGACTTATCAGTTGATACCGATGTGGAAAAAGTTACAGATACCCCAGAAGCTTCTGAAGGTGGTACTGAAGAACTTGATATCACAGAGCTTGTAAATTCACAGAAAAAAATTGAGAGCAAACAAGAGGAGTATTTTGAAAATCTATTTACCTACATACAAAATCTAGAATCAAAACTTTCCGAAATGGATAATTTAGTAAACAAATTGAATGATATAGAATTTGCAATCGAGAAGTTTAGACCAAAATCACCAGAAGAAAAATTAGCACTAAGAACAATTGACTCAGGACCTTTCAATAAAAAGTTGTCAGATTTTTTTGACGACAAGAAAGAGGACTGGGAAAAATCAGGAAAGCACGAATACATTTTAACATCAGATGAAATTGAGGACATCAGTCCAGCTGAAATTAAAAAAACTTTTCAACCAAGCGACAAGAATCAATTACCATTTAAATTTTGATTATTTTGAAATCTATACTATAATTAAGGTTGTGGCAACACAACCTTTTTTATTATTTGACAACTTGAAATCTATTTTCTATCTTTTACACACTAACTTAAATTAATTTATTATGAGTTCATTAGATGCAGTACTAGCACAGTACGAAAAAAACCAACAATCTGGCAGTGCCAATTTTGGTAAAATGTCTCAAGACGAGCGTATGAAGAAATACTTCGCTCTTATTCTTGACGACAAGTCGAATTCGGGAACCCGCCGAGTTCGCATTCTCCCCACCCAAGATGGTAGTTCACCTTTCAAAGAAGCGTGGTACCATGAAATCCAAGTGGGTGGAAAGTGGCAGAAGTTCTACGACCCAGGTAAAAATGATAATGAGCGTTCTCCTTTGAATGAGGTTTACGAAGAACTCATGTCAACTGGAAAAGAGTCGGATAAAGAACTTGCTAAGCAATACAAGTCACGTAAGTTTTACATCGTAAAGGTTGTTGACCGTGACAATGAAGCTGATGGTGTCAAATTCTGGCGCTTCAAACACAATTATAAGAATGAGGGTATTCTTGACAAGATTATCCCTATCTGGCGCAACAAAGGTGATATCACTGACCCAGACAAAGGTCGTGACCTTATCATCGAACTGAGCAAGCAGAAGACACCTAAAGGTGCTGCTTACACGACAGTGTCAACCATCATGTACGATGACCCAACTCCGATTCATGAAGATAAAGCTACAATGGATTCTTGGGTGAATGATGAATTGACTTGGCAGGATGTATACTCAAAGAAACCTGTTGAATATCTTGAAGCAATTGCACGTGGTGAAGTTCCACGTTGGGACAGCGAAAAGGGTGGTTATGTTTATGGTAACGATGAAGAAGGAACTGAAGTAATTGGAGGTTCTAGCTCAAACAGCAGTGTGAGCTACAAAGACCCTCAAGTAGACTCTGCTCCGGACGAGGACCTACCATTTTAATTTAAGTTAGTTGGGTGGGGGCAACCCCACCCTTTTAATTCTTATGACTATGACAAAAGAAACCAAACAAAAAATGTATGAGAGCTTGAAGCTCAAGTATGAAGCGCAGATTGTGGAAGCTGAAGCAACACTTATGATTTATCTCGAAAATGCTGCGGGTATTGGGGAACATCCTCAAATGCTTGAGGAGATGGACAATTTTGTTGAGAAACTAGCTAATGCAAGTGACAAATTACAAACCCTTAATGAATTTTGGAAATACTATGGCAATAAAGAAAGCAACTGATTTTTCTTCATTTAAAAAGAAATACTCAACCTCAGCAAAGTATAAACCCCAGAGGTTCTTTGATTGCGGTCCTGAGTTCCTAGATGCTGTTGGTCTTCCAGGTCCAGCTATCGGGCACATTAACATGTTCTTGGGTCACTCAGATACCGGAAAGACTACCGCTTTGATTAAAACTGCTGTCGATGCTCAGAAAAAAGAAATTCTTCCAGTTTTTATTATTACGGAACAAAAGTGGAGTTTTGAACATGCTCGTCTAATGGGTTTTCAGTGTGAAGAAGTTGTGGACCCAGAAACTGGAGAAATTGATTGGGATGGCTTTTTCATTTTTAATAACAATTTTGACTACATCGAACAAATTACTGATTACATTAATGATTTGTTAGATGCACAAGAAAAAGGTGAACTTGAATACAGCTTGTGTTTTCTTTGGGATTCAATCGGTTCTGTTCCTTCTAAAATGACTTTTGAAGGTAAGGGTGGTAAACAACATAATGCAGCTACACTTGCTGACAAGATTGGAATGGGAATCAACCAACGTATTTCTGGTTCTCGGAAAGCAGAATCCAACTTTGAAAATTCTTTGATTATTGTTAATCAACCTTGGGTTGAACTTCCAGATAATCCTTACGGACAACCAAAGATTAAAGCTAAGGGTGGCGAAGCTGTTTGGCTTAACTCTTCACTAGTATTCTTGTTCGGAAATCAGAAAGGTGCAGGAACTACGAAAATTACAGCTACTAAAGATAAGCGAACGGTGAAATTTGCTTCAAGAACAAAAGTTTCTGTGATGAAAAATCACATTAATGGTTTGGGTTATGAAGATGGAAAAATTATTGTAACACCGCATGGTTTCTTGGCAGGTAAAGATACTGCTGAGGAGAAAGCTTCAATCGAGACGTATAAGAAAGAATACTCCGATTATTGGAAAGAAATCATCGGTAGTGATGGTGATTTTACTTTGACAGAGGAAAGAGACCCTGACGCACTTTAGATTGTTAGAGAAACGTTTATTATGAGAATGAACTGGTTAAGTTCCGGCTTAATCAGTCATTTTCTTTTTGTAGAACAAATTAAAAAAAATTTAATTGAAAACTCTATTAGTTGATGGAGATAATTTATTCAAAATTGGATTTCATGGAGTCCGAGACTTGTTTGTTGAGGGAAACCACATCGGTGGAATCTTCCACTTTCTCAACACACTCAGGAAACAATTGTTGGACAATGAGTACGACAAAATTGTGGTTTTTTGGGATGGAAAACATAACTCCCAATCTAGACGTGAGTTATATCCTGCCTACAAGTTAAACAGAAAAAATAATATGACTGATGAAAAACTCGAGTCATATTATTCTCAAAAGTACCGTGTAAAACAATACTTAGAGGAAATTTTCGTTCGTCAAATCGAATTGGATAATAACGAGTCTGATGATTTGATTGCGTATTATTGTAGCATTGCAAAGGATGAAGTCAAAACGATTTTTTCTTCTGACAAAGACTTGTTGCAATTAATCGATGAAAACACTTCATTGTATTCTCCTTTACAAAAATTCACATATTCCAATGGTGATTTAGTTAAGTTTGGTGATTACTACATACCACATCAAAATATACTAACCGCTAAAATTTTTTTAGGAGACCAAAGTGATAATATCCAAGGAATTAGTCGTCTTGGAGAAAAGACATTCTTCAAAATTTTCCCTGAGGTACTTGAAAGTATCACTTTAGTTTCGGATATTTTAACAAGAACAAAAACGTTAGTTGAAGAAAATCCAAAACAAAAAGTTTTAAAAAATATTTTAAGTGGTTTAACTAAAGATGGTGAATTAGGAAATGAATTCTACGTAATTAATCAAAAAATCATGGATTTGAATAATCCGTTGATTTCTGAAGAAGCTAAAGAAGTTGTCCAGCAATATTATTCAGAATCTCTTGACCCAGAAGGTAGAGAAAGAAAAACAATAATAATGATGATGATGGAAGATGGGTTCTTCAAATATCTACCGAAAACCGACGAAGCGTTTGTCGAGTTTTTAAAACCCTTTTTAAAATTAACAAGAAAAGAAAAAAGACAATTTAATCAATCTAAATCAAATTAAAATGAAAGAAGAAACTCTTATCAAAATGGAATTTTTGTTGACACTCAATGATAATATTGTGGTTCAACGATTCTTCAACGTACGTAACTTCAATTCTCAAGCTGGTCGCTCATACGACTTAGCTTACTTCATGAAACAAGTTGAAGAAGACTTGGTAAATGATTTGAAGATGAAAACTGTTATGTATATGATGGACAACCAAGAAGCTATTTACCTTGACCAGGAAATCTTAAACACCTCAAATACGGACGGTCCAGAGAACTTTCACATGTATGTCAAAATGGCAGATGAAATTATTTTTCATCGTATTTTCGATGGAAAACTATACCCTCCAAAAGTAAGATACACGGTGGACGTGCGTCCCAGCTTGAAAAATATTTTGAAAGGCCTGACTGACATTTTTTCAACAGAAAATTTGTCTTATGAGTACATGGACTACGACCTATCTCGGTAATATTTACTGAATACACTGCAGATTTATGACGAAGAATTTTGATTATCTAGGAAACACTTTTCAACTCCAACTATTAAACCAACTCATCTTAGATAAAGAATTCGCTCAGTCGATTGTCGATGTTTTAGAAGCTTCATACTTTGACAACAAGTATTTTAAACTGGTTGTTCAAATGGTTAAGGAGTACTACGCAAAATATCAAACGACACCTAATTTCGAAACACTTGAGCAGATTGCTAAGGCAGAGATAAGTCAAGAACTTGCTCTAAAAATAGTAATCGATACAATCAAGCAAATTCAAGACGCGCCCTTTGATGGTAGTGTTTTTGTCCAAGAAAAAGCTCTAAAATTCTGTAAGCAACAAGAGCTTCAGAAGGCAATGGACAAAGCACAAAAAATTATTACAAATGGTGATTTTGAGTCCTATGACCAAGTCGAGAGTATGGTTCGAGAAGCCTTACAGGTTGGTGAGAGAGAAACTGGTACATTAGATGTATTCAATGGTCTTGATGATGTTTTGAATGATGACTATCGACACCCAATTCCTATGGGTATTGATGGTATCGACAGACTGCTGAAAGGTGGATTAGCCAAAGGTGAAATCGGTGTTGTACTAGCACCAACCGGAGTTGGTAAAACAACTCTCATGACTAAAATTGCGAATACGGCATTTAGCATGGGTTACAATGTTTTACAGATTTTCTTTGAGGATAACCCAAAGATTATTCAACGTAAGCACTTCACGATTTGGACGGGTATTGAACCGGATAATTTGTCTATGAGAAAAGACGAGGTTATGGAAAAAGTAAAGGAAATTCAGAATACTATGGAAAACAAACTGATTCTGAAAAAATTACCTTCTGATACTATGACCATGTCTCAAATCAAAAACCAGGTACGCAAAATGATTGCAGATGGAACTAAGATTGATATGATAACTTTGGATTATATTGATTGTGTGGTTCCTGACAACACAAAAAATGATGAGTGGAAAGCAGAAGGTTCTGTTATGCGTCACTTTGAAGCTATGTGTCACGAGCTAGGAATTGCAGGTTGGACTGCAACCCAGGGTAATCGTTCTTCGATTTCCTCCGAGGTTGTGACAACTGACCAAATGGGTGGTTCCATCAAAAAAGCTCAAGTGGGTCACGTAATCATTTCAGTTGCAAAAACACTTCAACAAAAAGAAATGAAGTTGGCGACAATAGCAATCACCAAATCTCGTCTTGGTCAAGATGGTGTGGTGTTTGAGAATTGTAAATTTGACAACGAACTTATTATCATCGACACGGAATCTTCTGTTACTTTCTTAGGGTTTGAAGAACAACAAGAACAAAAGAAAAGTGACCGAGTCAAAGAGTTGATGGAAAAGAGAAGACAGAGGGAGCAACCAAATAATTTGGTTTAATCCGAATACGTAATTTTATATGCCATTATAAAACCAAAATTAAAAACAATGAATACAACAGACAATTTACCCTCTAATGAGCTACGTTACGTTATTAAACGCAGTGGTGATAAAGTTCCTTTTGAGGAAAATAAAATTATGAATGCAATCCTGAAAGCTATGCAATCGGTTGGTAAAGTCGACCAGGAAATGGCTGAAAAGATTGCAAGAATAACAAAAAAAGGGATTTTTAGAAACAATAAGATTGGTGTTCCACATGTGGATGAAATCCATGATATGGTGGAAAACAAACTTATGGATAATGGTTTGAACGATGTGGCTAAAGAGTATATTATTTATCGCTCTAAGCATCAACCAAATATATTCATCAAGCGAGTTAATTTAAAACCTTACGAGTACCCGAACTTAGTTGAGTATGTTGATGCTATCAGACACTCGTACTGGGTTCATACTGAGTTCAATTTTACTTCGGACATTCAAGACTTCAAAGTTCATTTGAATGAAAAAGAACAGTCAGCAGTACAACGTGCAATGTTGGCTATTTCACAGATTGAGATTGCGGTAAAAACATTCTGGGGTGACATCTACAAAAAACTACCTAAGCCTGAGATTGGAAACGTGGGGGCTACTTTTGCAGAATCTGAAGTTCGACACGCTGACGCATATTCGCATCTAATTCAATTATTAGGTTTGAATAGTGAATTCGAAAATCTTTTGGAAGTTCCGGCAATCCGCCGTAGAATCAAGTATTTGGAAAAAGCAATTTCGAATACTAAAGCTATCGATAACCAAGATTATTTTGAATCAGTTGTACTGTTTTCAATGTTTGTAGAGAATGTTTCCTTGTTTTCGCAGTTCTTGGTTATCATGTCTTTCAACAAACATAAAAATGTTTTGAAAGGAATGAGTAATGCTGTTGAAGCAACCTCTAAAGAAGAAAATATTCATGCTGAATTTGGTTTTGACATTGTTAATCTTATCAAAAAAGAAAACCCAAGTTGGTGGACACCGGAACTGGTTGATGATTTGATTGAAGCAACTAAAGATGCATTTTACGCTGAGTCAGAAATCGTGGATTGGATTTTTGAAAAGGGAGATTTGGATTTCCTAACAAAAGAACAGACAATTGAATTTATTAAACATCGTTTTAACCTATCTTTAAATGCTATTGGAATAGACAATGTATTTGATGTGGATGCAAAACTTCTGGAAACAACGGAGTGGTTTGATGATGAGATTCTTACAACAAAGCACACTGACTTTTTCAACAAGCGTAGTATCAACTACAGTAAAAAATCAAAATCAATTACCCTTAACGATTTATTTTAATTAAACAACAACAATAATAATATGGAAAATAGAGAACCCTTTGACTGGATTAATGAGGAGTCAATTACATTTCTTCGCAGAGGATACCTTAGTGAAGGAGAAGAACCGCTAGAACGTATCAGAACTATTGCTGACCATGCTGAAAAGCTTCTTGGTATCGATGGTTTTGCTGATAAATTTTACGAATATATGGGTAAAGGATGGTATTCCCTATCCTCACCCGTGTGGGCTAACTTCGGAAAAAAAAGAGGCTTACCGGTAAGCTGCTTTGGTTCGAACGTTGGTGATAACATTGAATCAATTCTTTACACTCAAGCAGAAGTTGGAGAAATGAGTAAAATGGGTGGTGGTACTTCAGGTTATTTTGGTAATATTCGTGGCAGAGGGGCTGAAATCACTGATAATGGACATGCTCCTGGAGCAGTTCATTTTATGAATTTGTTTCAAAGTGTTGTTGATAATATTTCCCAAGGGTCAACTCGTAGAGGTAGATTCTCACCGTATCTTCCAGTAGAGCATCCAGACATTATGGAGTTTTTGGAAATTGGTACCGAGGGTTTTCCAATCCAGGATTTGACACATGCTGTAACAGTTACGGACCAGTTCATGGAAGAAATGATTGCTGGTGACAAAGCAAAGCGAGCAATTTGGGCTAAGGTAATTCAACGTAGAGGTGAGATTGGTTATCCTTATATTATGTTCTCAGACACAATGAATAAAAAAGCTCCTGAAGTTTATCAGGAAAAGGGAATGAAAATTTATAATTCAAATCTTTGTTCTGAAATTGCTTTGCATAATTCTGAGGAAGAATCATTTGTTTGTGTGCTCTCATCGATGAATTTATTACATTATGATGAGTGGAAGGACACTGATGCTGTTGAGATGATGGTTTACTTCCTTGATGCGGTTGTTACTGAGTTTATTTCAAAGATTGATGAACTACGTCACAATGGAACTCTCGAAGGTCAACGAGCTTTCTTCTATCTCGAAAAAGCATATAACTTTGCTTCACGTCAGAGAGCTCTCGGACTTGGTGTTCTTGGATGGCACTCACTTCTCCAATCAAAAGGTCTTCCTTTCGATAGTAGAGATACCGCTAGACTGAATGTCGAGGTATTCAAGTTGATTAAAGATAAATCCTACAAAGCATCGGCAGAATTAGCTGAAATGTTTGGTGAACCAGAAACTCTTGTGGGTTACGGTAGACGTAATGTGACTTTGAACGCAATTGCACCAACAACTTCTTCAGCTTTTATTCTTGGTCAGGTTTCGCAATCAATCGAACCAATTTGGTCTAATTGTTATGTGAAAGACGTTGCTAAATTGAAAGTGACTATCAAAAACCCAGTTTTGAAAAAGTTACTTTCTGAAATCGGTAAGGATAATAAAACTACATGGGATAGCATCAAGAAGCATGATGGTTCGGTACAACACCTAGACTTCTTGACTGATGAGCAAAAAGAAGTATTCCGTACCTTCGCTGAAGTTAATCAATCTTCAATAATTAACCAAGCAGCGGTAAGACAAGACTATATTGACCAGGCACAATCATTGAATTTGATGATTTCACCCGATATGCCTACCAAGGATGTCAACAAACTTTTGGTAGAAGCATGGCAGCTTGGAGTTAAAACTTTGTATTACCAACACTCTATGAACTCAGCGCAAGCATTTGCAAGAAAGAAATTAAATGTAAATGACCTTCATTGTGTTGCTTGTGAAGCATAAATTGTTGTAAATTTTTATTAAAAGAAAGCCTGACACGAAAGTGTTGGGCTTTTTTGTTTCTTATAAAAAAAACCAAGGTATATTTATCTGATATGGCAGATGGAGTAACATATGGTTTAGCTTTTCCTTTTGAAAATTCAAACAAAGGGGATTACTTATTGCTTACTGAAACGCAATTTACTCAAATTCGTAGTGACTTGATTCACTTGCTTTTAACAAAAAAGGGTTCGAGGTATTACTTACCAACTTTTGGGACTAGACTATACGAATTTTTATTTGAACCTTTTGATGGGTTAACCTTTGATGCTATTGAAGCTGACATTAGGGATTCTGTTCAACAATTCATGCCAAATTTATTAATCAACAACATAACAATAGAACCGGCAGACCCTGCTGATGAAGTTCCTTTAGCTAAGGGTGAAAGTATTCCAGGACAAGCAAGAGACAATGTTTTCAGGGTTCCAGGTAAAGGAACTTCAGAGTACACTGCAAAAGTTCGAATCGATTATGCTGTAGATAACAACACTTTTGCACAAAGTGATTTTATCATATTGAATATTTAAGAATATATGGCAAACAACAGAATTTCCTATACTGCAAGAGATTACGAAAGTATAAGGATAGAACTACAAAACTATGTAAGAACTTATTATCCTGAGCTCATTCAAGATTTTAATGATGCTTCAGTATTCTCAGTTTTTTTGGATTTGAATGCAGCCATAGCAGACAATTTACATTATAATATTGATAGGAGTATTCAAGAAACTGTTTTGCAATATGCGCAACAACGTTCTTCAATTTATAATATAGCCAGAACCTACGGTCTCAAAATCCCTGGGCAAAGACCTTCAGTTGCTTTAGTTGACTATTCAATCACAGTTCCTGCTTTTGGTGATAAGGAAGATGAAAGATATTTGGGTATTTTGACTCGTGGTTCCCAAGTATTCGGGGCTGGTATTGCTTTTGAAAATCAAAACGATGTAGATTTTGCTTCTCCATACAATAGCTCAGGATTCCCCAATAGAACAAAAATTCCAAACTTTGATGCTAATGGAAATCTTGTTAATTACACAATAACTAAAAGAGAGTTAGTTGTTAATGGAATTACTAAAGTATTCAAAAGAGTTATTAATCCAGCAGATGTAAGACCATTTTATGAATTATTCTTACCTGAAAAAAACGTGTTGGGAATCACAAGTGTATTGCTCAAGACTGGGACAAATTACACAAACGTACCGACCGCATCTGAATTTTTAGGTTTAGACAACAGATGGTTGGAAGTTAGTGCGTTAGCCGAAGATAGAGTTTTCATTGAAGACCCTACAAAAGTTTCAGACCAACCAGGAATTAAAGTGGGTCGATACATTCAGACAAACAACAGATTTATTACTGAATATACACCAGAAGGATTTTTGAAAATGACATTCGGTGGTGGTACTACTTCAGCACAGGACCAGTTGAATGCTTTCACTAATCTTGGTACGCCAATTAACTTGCAATCAATTAGTAATAATTTTTCTTTAGGGTCAACATTAGCCCCCAACTCAACGCTATTTGTTCAATATAGAATAGGTGGTGGATTAGCAACAAACATTGGAACAAATGTTATCAATCAGATTGGTACTGTTTCGTTTTTTGTTAATGGTCCTTCTCAAACAATTAACTCATCAGTAATTAATTCTTTGAGATGTAATAACCCAACAGCTGCAATCGGAGGTTCAAATGTTCCAACAACTGAAGAGGTAAGAAACTATGTCAGTTTCAACTTCTCAGCACAACAAAGAGCTGTAACGGTTAATGATTACGAGTCCCTTCTTAGAAATATGCCAAGTCAGTTTGGTGCACCAGCTAAAGTATCAATTACTGAAAACAACAACAAAATTTTAATTAACTTGTTGTCTTACGATACCTCTGGTAAATTGACAAATATTGTATCAAATACTTTGAAACAGAATGTTGCTAACTATCTGTCAAACTACCGAATGATAAATGACTACATCCAGATTACCACGGCAAATGTAATTGATTTGGGTGTAGATGTTTCTGTTGTACTTGATGCTACGCAGAACTCAGGACAAGTTGTTTCAGAAATTGTTAATAGGATATCGGAGTACTTTAATCCTCTTGTTAGAGAATTGGGTCAAAATGTATATTTGTCTCAACTCAGAAGTATTGTTCAAAACCAAACTGGGGTTATCACAGTAGCTGACATTACAATTAGCAATAAAGTGGGGGGACAATATTCTGGGGCAGAAACTTCGATGCCATATTCGGACCCAGAATTGAAAATTATTGCTCCAGTTGATGATACAATTTTCGCTGAGCCAGACCAAGTTTACCAAGTTAGATATCCTCAGAAAGATATTGTTGTTAGAGTTAAGAACTTACAAAACGTATCTTTCTCTTAACATCTTTATTTAATTTCACTTCCAGGTATATTTTGATTAGGAAAAAGTGTTTTTGAAAAAAAACACCATAAATATTTATCATTAAAACCATAGATGGGACAATCGTTGAGAATAAACACTAATGTTGGTATTGATAAAAATATCTCGTTTCAACTAGACCAAGACTTTGAGTTCCTTGAGATATTATCACTCCAAATTTTTCAGAACGATGTTTATCCCAGAGACTGCTCAGATTATGGGGTGGTTGTTGGTAGAGTTGTAGCAAATGGTGGTTTAGGTATACCAAATGCTAAAGTGTCGGTTTTTGTTCCTATCTCTGACGTTGATGCGTTGAATGATAGGATTGTTCAGATATATCCATATACTCAACCGAATGACAAAAATGATGATGGCTACAGATTTAATCTTCTTCCCTACATTCAATCATATTCAACCCATGCAGCCACAGGAACCTTTCCATCAAGAGCTGATGTACTAAAAGACCCAGTAGTTGTTGACATTTACGACAAGTATTACAAGTTCACCGTAAAGACTAATGATAGTGGTGACTTCATGATTCTTGGAGTTCCTGTTGGTCAGCAGACTATTGTTATGGATTTGGACTTGAGTGATATTGGAGAATTTTCACTTACACCCCAAGACCTAATAAGACTTGGGTTAGCAACAGAATCTCAGGTTGCTGGTGATAGATTCAGAACCTCAACAGATTTGGATTCTTTACCTCAAATTATTCATATTGAAAAAGTATTTGAGGTTGCACCTTTCTGGGGAGAACCAACTGTGTGTCAGTCATCAATTAGCAGGATTGATTTTGATTTAAGAGATGAAGCCAATGTGGACATTCAACCAACAGCAGTATTCATGGGTTCAGTTTATTCTACTGGTGATGAGTTCAAAATTGCCGCACCATTAGGATTTGGAGATAATCCCCCATCTTTACTCACTGCCGGATGTAAGCCCAAGGATAACATGGGTAATCTTTGTGATTTAACAACAGGTCCGGGTCAGTTATTAGCCGTTAGACAAACAATAGTTCAGGATTCTCAGGGTAGACCAATATTGGAGGAATACCGATTGGAAAACTCAGGTAACGTTATTGATGAGAATGGAACATGGTTGGTTGAAGTTCCAATGAACATGGATTACGTGACAACCAATGAAGAGGGACAAAGGATATTTTCAAGAGACCCAAGGGTTGGAATACCGACAAAGGGAAAATACAGATTCAAAGTTAAATGGCAACAAGCCCCCACTGACACAGAGCCAGTAAAGAGGGGTTATTACTTGTTACCTAATATTAGAGAATGGGGTTGGAGAACTCCCGTTATTGACCCTAACTATGACAATTCGTTGAATACTAGTAGGGAACTTGCCAGTTCATATTACTTTGGTTTAGATTGGACGGGTTATACTGATGCAGAATCTGCAACGGTTTCCAATCAAAAGTTACAAGCTGCAATTAATTGTGAAGATACCTTCTATGAGTTGGAGTACAATAAAGTTTACACTCCTGCAGGATTGATTGACCAATATAAAAGAGGTATTAACCGAGGAAGGTTTATTGGTATCAAGGAGATTGGTGATAGTGATTGTGAAACCACGGTGAATAAGTTTCCGGTAAACGATGGGGTTAAAAACTTTAGCACACAATTTTTCTTGTTTGCAATATTAATGCAATTTATTCAGTTGATATTTCCAGTCCTTTTGATTGTTTATCACGTTTTGGCATTTGTTATTAATACATTTATTGTCCCACTTATTCAGTTTGTTGTAAGGTTCCAAAATATTGTTGCCTATGCTCTTATTGTTATCGGGGGGGCTTTAGCTATTTTTGCTGGTGCTGGTATTCCTTTGATTATTGCTGGAACTGCTTTGTTGCTCGGAGGACAGAGCTTAAGTAACCTTCTGCAGAGGTTTGTTCAGTTTGTCAGATTTGGTCCGCTTAGACTTCCTATGATAACTTATCCCGAGTGTCAAAACTGCGATTGTCAAACCCCAAGTTTAGATGGTGGCGGTGATTCAACACCGTCTTCCTTACTGAGCCCTCTAACTCAGAGTGGTTTGTACTTTGAAGCTTTTGAAGATTATGCTGGGTTGCCTCCTGAAAAAGTGGGGGATGATGGAGAACCGAGTGATGCAAACGTTTCCGTATTATCCTTAATTTTTTCTGAGGCAATAGGTACGAGGACTGCTGACCTGAAAAAACTCGCACAATACAATTCAACGGAATCTCAAATTTCTAGACTACCTGATACGGTAAACACATTCAATGTCCCTAAGAAAGTTTTTGCAATTTCTAGTGATATTCCGATGGCTCAAAGAATTAACGTATTCAATACTAGAAAGAAATACTTTGATGGTGTTAATAAAATAAGTGTAAGCTTTGACAATCCTAATAACACTACAATACAACACTTTGACAATACTTTAACCATTTTAACTCAGTCTCCTTTAGCTGCTGGTACATTGTTAACTATGGTTGGAATAGACAAGACAGAAGACAAAAACTTTTTGTTTACTGGAAACACCGGTTTCAACGGAATTAGTGGAACAACACTACAACCAGGTGCTGGTCCGGTGACGGTTACTTATGCTACAAGCCAAACTGCAAGCGCAACACAAACTTATTTCCTTAATACGGGCTCGACAATCAACAATTATAAGTTTCCTGCCGATTTAGAATACTATCAGGTGCTTACTGCCATTACTGTGAGTGAAGCATTTGCTATTAGTAATAGTGGCTTCATGGGAATTTTGGATTCTTCAACAACAATTGACTGGTCACGCAGAGACTTTGGTAACTGGGTTTCCCAAACCGCATTGAATATTAAAACTAGAGATTTCTTTAATGGTTTTGAAAACCAATATATTTTGATTCTCCAAAGAGGTGTGGACCCATATTCACCGTTGTATGTGAATCGATATGGTATTGGAAACCTGTTTGGTTTGGGTGGTGAAAACGCTTTAACCTTTACGGCTCAAACTAGATTGAACATTCCAATCCAAGCTCTACCATCTGCGGGAATTTCTGTTCAGAGCCATAATAGTCAAAACAACATCTTCTACTCATCTTATTTCTTTGAGGCGGATAATAACTTCTCCGCATTTACAACGAGTAATGTGGGTTACTATAGTGCTATTGATGCTAATAGAAACTATTCTATTTATAACAATCCGTCAGTAGGTTCTTTAAACACACCATTGGTTACGACAGGACCAATGGGATGGGTTTCGGGTTACCTGAATACCCCAATCAATTCTTCAGTTGAAATTGTTGTTAGTAAGCCTTCTGCCAACAATGATAATGATGCGTTTAGTACTACACCAAATCTGGCAAAATATGATGCAACAGAAGATTTATCTGGGGCTGATTTTTATTGGATACATCTCGATGATAATCCAAACCAAGCAAGCAGTGTTTATTATAGTTTTTCTCTTTTACCAACAGTTGATGCTCCAAATACGAAACTTAATATCTCTAACAAGACTCGTAATGTGATGAGAACGGATAGACTTCCGTCTTCTGACTTCTTGGATGGCTATGCCTGGGATTCAGTTGTTCCTGTTCTTCAGATGAACCGTGGATTTACTATGTATCTTCTTGACACAGGTGGACAAAGCATTGTAACAAGTGCTTATGGTTCTGGTGCAAGTATTGTTGGCAACGATATTGAGGATTTACCAAATGCATTGAATGTTGCGGACACTTTCTCTTGTCAAAATATGGTAAGCATGGATTGTTATTCTAATGTTGGAGATACCTTGGTTGTTGACCCTAATTGCGCTGAAACTGATAGGATTGAACAAGGATGTTTTGTGTTTGCAAAAAGACCTCTTATAGGGCTTGTTGGTGATTTGAATTCTTTCACTGAATGGGGTTTACGTTACAGATTCTTTTATGCGTTATGTCAAGGTGTATTGTCTCAAACATTCACTAATAACTGGGTTAATGGAAGTTTGTATGCTTTCCCATTTGCGGTTAGAACCCTTTATGGGGGTAACAACCAAATATCTAGAAGAGTGTTCTGTAAAGATTTAATTTACTACAACGAGGATAGTAATAACTTCTATTACCGAAGCAGTCCATATAGCCCAACAAGCGACAATTTTATTGGAAAGTTGAACAACCCACTCACAGGTGCTTTGAATGACTACAGTTTGAAGATGCCTGCAACAATAATGAACCTTGGACCAAAAACGGCAATTTTCAAAGAATTGACACTTAACCCATCGGATGATGGATTTGTCATGGATGTCCTAACGCCAACAAGTTATGGTGACACAAGCGACTTATTGAATTTATTTGTCATTACTAGACTTACTAATGCATCATATCTTCGTTACCTTCTGACTTATTATCCGGGTGTTGGTGCTACTAACTTAGCAATCAATAGCTTGTTCTCTAGACCTGTTTTAAGGTTGGATGGTGACATCGCTCAAATGCTATCAATCAACTCCGAGTTCGGGGTTATTAAGTTTAGTTCGCAGAGCTATCAAGAAGATTTGAATAACCCTAACAATCCAATTTATATTGCAAGAAATCCGAATGGATTCTCTGTCATGGGTATTTTCTATTCATCAACAACAGAGGATTTACAGTATAAGGATTATTTATCACCTGGTAGAATCAATTTTAGACCGAGTCCAAATGCAAATGCGTTTCCTTACTATTATGAGTTGAAGTCGCAAAGAGTTCCTTTCTATCGCTGGAAAAGAGATGACGTTGCAAGTTGGGTTAATAACTTGAATCAAGTAATTAATCTTGGAAATCAAGTTGGAATTTTCGGGACACAAAGTAATGACTGGGCAACAGACAACAGTGACATCTTCAGTAAGAATTACCAAGCCCAAGACAGAACAGACCCATCTCAACCTTCGTACTTCCTTGGTTCTAATTCACAATTGAATGATATTGATGCAAGAGGATATATTTTTAACGTAGATGCAAACGGGAACTACTCAACCACCGCAGGAAATTATCCTGATGTTTTTGCTGTTGGTGCTCCTAACCATTTCTACTTTGGACTTATTAAAGGTGCGACAGCCCTAGATAGATTTAAATCAAAATACTTAGCAGATGAATAATAGATTTGAAATAATACCTTCGAGTTTAGCATTCAAGTCTGCACCTATTGTAGACCAGCAAATCTCAATTGATTTAAACCAAACACAAAAGGAACTTACTCAGTACGTAAGAAACAATTCTTTGTCTTTAGCTCAGCTTTACCAGGATGAAAGACAGGCATCATCACGGTTTAGACCAACCTTCAAAGTTCAATATTTATATGATAATACTTTAACTGGAACGACTGGGTATAATCCATTTAAAAATAACCTTTATTATGTGGACCCTGTCCAATCTAAATTAAGTGGAGTTTGGAAAGGTTTCCCTCAATACTACGAGTTTGATTTTTTCAGAACTAGAATAGATGATGGGCATTTTGATTATCAATCATCCAGTGCTTACACCTACAACTGGACTTATTACTTAACCTATGCTGCTGAAAATGATTTCAATAAACCAATGGAGGCAACATACCAGGGCACGACTGTAAACTGGATTTCTGGAGATGGTATCCCATTCATTGTGTTTAGTCAAATACAAGGTGGGGCTAAAGTAATATCATTCCAATGTTTAATGCCGCACAATCTGACAATAGATAATTTTGTTGAGTTGTCTTTTGCTTACGACCAAGAAAGAGTTTTTGAAATTTTTTCGTTTGGTGATTCGAATTACAACAGCTCAGATTACATATTCAATATCTTGGATATTGGATATACTGGAAGCACTTTTAGTGATGGTGTTACAGGAACATTCAAAAGAGTTTTGGATTCCAATAATTTGTTGGAAACGACATCAAAATATTATGTTAGAAAAAACAGAATAGTTTACAACGAAAAGGATATTATTGTAACCAAGACAGGCTTTGAGCTTAATGCTTTCTCCAATGAGAAAAAACTTGAGTATAGCTCTATTACACCAAATGATATTACAAGAATTTCACAGAAAACAAGTTCGTTAACTTACAATTTCACACTAGCAAAAGATTTAGTTCTTAGTGGTTTAACGGATAACCATAATAGACCGGTGGGTGAAGTGTTCTTATCAGTGGTCAACAAAGGTTATAGTGGATACTTCAATAAATCCAATAATGGATTTGGATTGAAACAAGGGTGGGTTTTCAACATAACGAATGATAATGATTCCTGGTGGTCAGACTTCAATCAAAATTCTTATACTAACATTCCAGTTGATTCTTATACTTTGACTAATGGAACAACAGAAACTTTTTACTACAACCGAGTATTAGAGCCAGACACTCTTTTAGATGGTGATTTCTGTGAATGGAATGATTACAGCCAGTTTGAACTTGTTGTTTCAAGGTATGTTCAAAAAATTCAATTTAATCAGGAGGTTTTTACAACTGAAACCACACCAACACCAAACCCAGAAGGGTATTATTACCTACCGCATAATTCGATGACACTCAGAGTGTTTTCAGATTATATTGAGACTTCGCAAGAAACAGGCGTTGAAGGTATCCCTTCTTGGGCTTATTTCTCAGAACAAGACCAGCAATTCCGTTGGAGAGAACCTTACCTGTATGGTGAATTCGATGAATTAGACAGGGGGACAAATTTCCCATATCTAAACCGAGCACATTATCCTTTTTCATTCCAAATCTTTAGATTAATTCCTGAAGGAAGTAATTATCAAGAAGTGCTGGGTGGTTTCGATATTGCTGTCCAACCAATAGTTGACGATTGTGAATAAGGTAGAAGTAAAACTAGGTATAAACAATACAGACAAGGTGCTGCAGATACCCGTCATGCTTGACTGGGAACTTTTGAACACCGAGAATGAAATTGACAAACTAGAAGCACAAATCAATCAGGACATTGCAGGACGGGGAATCGACTTCGAAACAACAAGGTTTTCTCACTCTGCTTACACTTTTACTCCCCCCACTACAAACGTAATACAACCGACTCCAACTCTTAGAACCAATATCAACTATGAGTTTTATTTTTTCTCTGGTGGGACTTTAAATGGTTCGTCGTCAACTGCTAACTGGATTACCAATTACAATGCCGAGGGTTTTTCTTACGATGAGATTTACTACTACACAAGAGCGTTCACTAACAGCTTTTTCAAATTAGATTTCTACGATTCACCAGCACAGGGTGCTCAACAAAACTATCTGACGGTTATTATACCAACCACACAAGGTGAACAGATGCCTGTTGTAATGCAGGGTCAGAATGTTTTAATCAATAAGCCAGTCTTCTCTTTGGATTTTGTCGGTGATACGGATGGTTTTTTCCTTTACTGGTTAAAATCTAGGGAATATATCAATATAGACCAGTTCTATGTAAGTTGTAAGTTCTACAACGCAAAAACTAATGAGTTTGTTAGGATGATTAATCGTCCGCAGAGTTTGCAGAACATCAACACATTCACGGTGAACAACTTGTATAATTTCTATTACATCTATAAGTTTGATTACCCAAGTGAAAAGTATGTTGTTTTTGATATGGCAACATTCGATAGGGTTGGTACGACAACACCCATAAAATGGTATCAATACGTAGGACCAAATGGCTGATTATAGATTTGTTGTAGGACCTGGTAATATTTCCTCTGACCTCTCTTTTGTAGATGTTAGCGGACAGACTGTTGGGGTTTATTCTTCCATGACCCAGGTTTTAAGTGGGGGAACAAACGGTAGTTCAATTCTTACCGGACTTAGCGTTTGTATTTTGCTAACTGAAAGTACAATCGACCTTGGCTATTATTCTCCTTTTGATGGTGCGGCTGAACAAGCTGACGTTGTGACTAACTTTATTTTTACGGCATCTACTCAGTCGCCATATGTTTATTCGGTTTTCAATTCATCTGACAAAGCTGCCACATATCTTGCCTTAGCTAGTTATACGATTAACTGGGGGGACAATACCCCCGATGAAATCTTCACTGGTGATTTGGTTTCACATACATATCCAACCACACCATCTGGGTATACCATTACCATGAGGCAAACAACACCATTTGGTGTTAATGATGTATCCAAGAAGGTTACGGTTCCTTTCACCAACGCAGTTATTTACAATCCATTGGGTAGAGCTTTCTTTACCCCCGCTGGAGGAAGCTGGGCTAATACTCCAGTTAGTTACGATTACATATTCTCGGGTGATGCTGTAAACACCGTGGAGAGTGAAGTATCATCTGGTTACACTCAAGTACCTTTTATTGTTTCAGGCAACACTTCATCAAGAGTTACTGAACTGGCACTTTATGGGCAAATACCATATCAAGTTGGGGTTCCTGTTTTTGTTGGGGGTCTGCCTTATGGTGTAATCACGGATATGAATCCGATTTTTACTGCTTACACAATTCAAGACACTAACTACTATGACTATGTTGATGGTTCTAGTATCTATTTCCAAAATAGTAGTGGTTTCACTAGCGATATGCTTACAGCGGTGCCAATAACAAAAGATGAGTTGTTGCTAAAGATACAAGACCAACCGCAAATTGTTACGGATGTCTTTGTAGAAAGAGGTAAAAATTCAGTGTACCAGCAAGTACAAAGATTGGGTGAAGTGTCTACCCTTTCGGGATTAATAAACTATGGTTATGGATACTATACCATAGAAAATAAGGGATAAACTATTTATTAAAATAACAAACTTCTAAGATGGCGATTGGTACATATGGAACGATAAGACCGGCGGACGTTTCACCGGAGGATGTTGAAATCATTCTAAATTATACTCCCTCGAGAGACGAGACGGAGAACTTTGTCCTTACGACATTGGATGCGCCAAGCGTGCTAAGACCATATTTCAACAACGCTGCTACCGGAGGAAATGCCAATGTTGAAGTACTGGGTGGGTTGTATAATTTGACTTTGCCTGCTGATGTGTTCAACCAAGTGGGCATCTACACTATGATGCTTCGTCCTGCACAGATTAGAACTTCAATCACCGATTGTGGTGTTTTATCTGCATTGCCAAACGTAAAAGGAATTATTATTGACCTTAATAATGTGTCCACTCAGTTTAGAAACAAGTTTGCTCCTCAAGGTTTGATTGGATTCAGAGTTGAATATCTTAATCCAGATGGTTCAAAAATTCCTAACTTCTTTAGAATTGTAACTTCTAATTTCTATTGTGAGCCAGTTGTTGTTAACCAAGTCAACACAACCCAAAAGGCAATAAGATACCGTTATGTTGAAGGTGTAACGAATTTAATGTTCTGTACTCTTTCACCATCATCTTCACCAACCAACAAACCAAATGCTACACCATTCATTGGTCAGCCAGGTCAGAACATCATTATGACTAACACCTATTTCAACCCTGTAACTATCGAGGTTGACATGGTTGAATACGACATCTCTTCACTTGCTATTGCTCTTTACGGTAATCAAACCAAGAGTATTGATGATGGAATTTACACTATCTACGACAGTGATAATAACATTTACAAACAATACAACTTGTTTGAAATTCGTGACCAGTTTAATGCTCTTCTATACGAGGTGCGTCAAGATAGAGGTGCTAATATAGATTTTACTAAAAACTTCACAACAATAGTTAGCTAATGGCGGTCAATAGCACGAAGTTTTTTTACCCACCTACCCCAGGAAATGGGGCTGGAACCTTTGACGATATTGTAGGTTTTCAAATTGTCGAGGGGGGTGGATTGACATCTGCAGTATTTGACTTCACAACATCTGTTACCGAGAAGGTAAATAGAACGTTCTCAATTGGAACATTCTCTAATCCGATTTCATTAGAAGATTTGGATGTAAACTCTTTGGAAGAAAGCAGAAGAATTCTGCAGACACAATTCAGAGTCTATCCAAATTATGATGTATCACAAGTTCTAAACTTTTCTTTATACGGTTCGTTAGCAAAAAGACTGAGTGTTTCTGTCACTCACATTATCAACTACTTCCCTGCTGCCGTAGATGTGAGAAGGGTGATGATAGATTTTACCACAGGGCAAACAGCAACTGGTATTTCTTACGACCCAATTGAAAAGGAAACTACTTTTACTGTTCCAGTATCACAGGCATACAACCCGTTCATGATTGAGTTCTCTCAGAGTGCTACAACTGCAATGATGATACGGGAGATTGAAACTTCTCAGTATAGAAACTTAACGAGAAGTTATCTCAATTACGTTTTGGATTATGATGGTGTGACTTACCCTGTTGTGGACTTTACCCCTTCGGTGAGTCAAACCTCTGGAAGCTTGGTGTTTACTGTTTCTGGTGTCCCTTTTGGAACTTCAATTAGTACGACAACTGATGACTTTTTAATCAGACCTAGTAATTACATCGTTGATAAGGTTTTCCAAGAAAACTTTGATGAGGTAGAGCAGTTTTTGATGAACAGGTTAATCCAACCTGAATACACAGCCAATTTCCAAGTTCCTCAGCAAAATACTGCTGGTCAGTTTTACACTGGTTACGTTCAAGTTACTTTCCCAAAAGACGGAGATTGGAATTTGGATATTTCATCATTTAGGTTTGATGAGTATTTGGCTCAGCTCGCTGATGTTGCTGAAGACCTTGACACCTACAAGACAAATCTTATTTCAAGATTTTTGGTTACGGCTTCAATTAAGGAGTTTGACACTTTGGACCAGAAGGTTGAAAAAATCTTGCAAATCTACGGCAGAAGTTTTGACCAAATAAAGCAATATATTGATGCGTTAGCCAATATGAATTCTGTGAACTATGTACCACAGAATGATATCCCTTCACAGTTGTTGTTCAATATATCCCAAACTCTGGGATGGAGTAATAACTTTTCACCAATTACAAATGAAGATTTTTTATCTAGTGTTTTCAGTACTACATCTTCAATAGAATATCCTGGATACGCAAGGTCACAAACTCCAACGGAGCTGAACTATCAGTTTTACCGAAACTTGATTTTGAATTCAGCTTATTTGTTCAAATCAAAGGGTACAAGAAGGTCAATCGAATTTTTGCTAAGATTAGTTGGCGCACCAGATGCTTTGATTGAATTTAATGAAAACATTTACTTAGCTGACCAACGTATCAACATGACAAAGTTTGATACTCAGTTTGCTCAACTCTCTGGTGGAACTTATGTAAATGAAATCCCAGCTTTATCTCCTGGAAATACTTTCTCGATAAGAGGTCAAATATTTACCGCTTACACAACTCAGACAACTTATGAAACAGTCAACATAAGAAGAAACGATTATCCTGTTGACAGTTTGGGCTGGCCACAATCACCAAACCCAGCAGGAACAAACGGTGTATTCTTCCAAGAAGGTGCTGGTTGGTATGAGGCAACACCAGACCACAGAAGTCCGAATCAGGTCACAATCACTGGGGATGTATTCACCGGACAAAATGTCGATGTTCAAACACAACTGCAGCCTTTCACCTATGGTGGAATTTATTTGGAGCGATTTAATCAATTCCCATATATTCAGGAAGGTTTCAAGTTACAAAGAATTGCTGATAACAAAAAGTCTTGGTTAGCTACAGACAACAGATTAAGAGTTGATACACAAGAAGGTTTCAATGCTTATTACTTTGTTGATGATGAAAAGTTGGTATTGAACGTGAAAAACGTTGACCTGTTCCTTAACGTAGGTCAAGGTCTTGCATATGATGTTTGGGTGCAATCAAGATTATACAACTACCCCATTCCCGAATCTGGTTTTACAGCAAACTTCCCATCTCCTGGTGGAATTGATGATACGTTTATTGACCCAGAGCCACAAAAGAAAACATTCTTTGAGTTTTATCAAACATTCTGGCAGAACATGATTAACACCCGAAACAGAATGTACATCAGCGATGGTAAGACTGGGGGTTACCCAACTCTTCAATCTGTGTTCTGGAAATATATTGAATCTGAGCAAACGGTTGGATTGCCAAACAACAAGTATACCTATCAAAAGCTTATTGAATATGTTGATGCTCTTGGTCCATATTGGATGAAACTTGTTGAACAAATGGTTCCAGCGACAACACTTTGGAATACTGGTGTTAGATTAGAGAACTCCATATTCCAAAAACAAAAGTTTGTTTATCGTCGCCAGAGGGGTTGTCAGCTTATTCAAGTTGAAGCGCAACCATGTTTCATCATATCAAATATTTTCGATTACGATTGTAATACCGAATATGTAGATTTCTTTATCTACCCATGGCTGAATGGCGATGTCACGGTTTCTGATTTTCAATCCATTCTTACCAATAGAGTCAACAACTACTTAACCTCAGTTGGGTCAAACCAAGGTTTATACAATCCTAACTCGATTGTGTCGGATTGGTATTTGAATTTAACAATCGGAACACAAACGATTATTGATGTTCAGTTCTATCAAGGACAAGGGATTAATGATGTTCCAACAGCATTCTTATGGAGACAGACTTTGATTGATAATTTGAACAATTTATATCAATACGGATATACCTATACTTTAAATGGTAGTTTCCTCACAATAACAAACCTCAGTTGTGTTGACCAGAATTCTCTGCAGGAAGTATCACTAAACGTTGGAATAAACATAACACTTGATTGCCCACAGACGGTGCAAGCTCAATTGGAAGAAGAAGTATTAGTAGCATAAGATGGCGGAAGAGTTTGGTAACGGTATAGTTTTTAGTTATGACCTCCAAGTTACTGGAGCTTGTCAAACAGGTTTTGGTGCGGTGCAAATTGTACCAACAGGTGGTGTAGCGCCATACACGTTTGATTGGTACAATCCAGAACTTGGACTTGGCCCTTTCAAAGATAATTTGCCAGCGGGGACATACTTTGTAAGAGCCAATGACTCAGCACTCCCTGTGAATGCTCAGTTCTACATGAACATCATCGTATCGGATTGTTTATGTGTAAATGTGCAAAATGTAAATTCAACGACATGCGGATTGGATAATGGTTCGGTTACAGGAACCTCTTCATCAGTTTTTTCAAGTGTTGACTACTATCTTTATACTGGTGCCGATGCTTATGTAACTTCAGCTACGACAAACACAGGTCAAGTCGTCTTCAACAACTTATCTGCTGATACCTACTACCTATACGCTTTTGATGGTGGTGGTGCAACAGGAACCAGCCAAAACTTTATTGTTCAACAATCAGCCCCCCTTTCTTACGGATTATATGTTGTTCCCAATGCATCGTGTGATGGAACACCTAGAGGAAAAATTTTTGTAACAGGTGTAACTGGAACAGCACCATTTACATACTTGTGGAGTAACGGAGAAACTACCAGCAGTATTTCTGGTTTAACATCTGGAGTTTACTCTGTTCAGGTAACAGATTTTTATGGTTGCCAATCAAGCCAAAACGCAAACATCACAAACATTCCAGCAATTGGCTTAGGTTCATTTACATCAGTCCCTCCCACATGTTTCGAGGCAGACGGAAGTGTGACAATCACTATAACGGGGGGGACAGCACCATATTACTATTCAGCCAGCACAGGTTATGTTGAAATCACCTATGCACAGACTCTAACACTATCGGGATTAAGTAGCGGAAACTATTCCTTCCAGGTCACCGATGCAGCCCTATGCAGCATCAATGCTACAACATCAATTTCAAGTCCTGGTGGAATATCATCAGTGAATGTAAGTTCAACCAATTCTCAGTGTTCCGCCAACGATGGAACAATAACTGTCCAGGTAATAGGTGGGGTTGCTCCATACATTTACACTATTGTTGACCCTGATGGAAATTCAGATACGGTAACAAGCAATCAGACAACTGAAGTATTCTCAAATCTCGCAACAGGGACTTATTCTATTTTTGTTCAGGACACAACGGGTTGTTCATATTCGACAGAAATCACTTTGATTTCCCAAGATAAGTTTACAACAACTCTGCAGACAACAGGTACAACTTGTGGAAATAGTGGGGGAATTCTAAAAGCTACAATCAGTTCACAAGCCACACTACCAGTAACTTATTCAATTGATGGTACAAATAACATAGTTGATACTAACCTCACTGCCGTTACATTCTCAAACGTTAGTGTCGGTCAACATCTTCTAACTGTTACAGATGCTGATGGATGTTCCATCTCCACACCATTCACCATCACCTCCACACCAGCAGTTGACTTCTCCTTGTATTCAACTTCATGTGGTTCAGGGAGTCAAGGAACAATCACGGCATTTATAACCCAAGGTACAGCACCTTTTGATTTTACTTGGAGCAGTAACATCCCAAGCAACCCACAAGAGATTACCGTAACTGGATTAACGGGGGGTACATACTCACTCATTGTTGAAGACTTCTATGGATGCTCTCTAGCCAGACAAACAACTATTGAATGCAACGCAAAATGCGTTACCTACCAAACCTACACAATGGGTTCGGAGGTATTCAATATTCTTTCTCCAACAAAACATGGTATCAATCAAATTCTGGTTGAAGGGTTCAATGACCTTACAGCAGGTAATTCAAATTGTATTCTTCTATCTGCTGAGTATACCGCACAAGTGGAATTACAACCTGCTAATACATTCCTTAATTCAGCATTCTATACTGGAACGACATTGGTAGATGTACCGAGTGATAACCTGTGGTTTACAACAATCACAAATCTTCTTCAAAGTGTTGATGGAGTTACTTCTGTATCCATTAATGCATTAACAAACCAAATTTCAATACAAGCCAATCCAGGTAGCGCAATAGTTGGTCAAGAACTGAGCGTCAAACTAATTATAGTATACGACATCATTTGCTTGACATGACACAAATAAGAATATCTGCTGTCTCTGGTGCTGTTCCAATTAATGTATATGTTTCTGACATTTACGGGAACAACCAAAGCTTTTTGGGTACAATCACCAACACCGGGATTATCCCCCCCGATGCTGCATTCTACCCTCCATCCTTATTTAATTCAGCACCACAAATTATGGTCACCCTTATTGATAATAATGGGTGCGAAAAATTTGAAATTCTTGATTGTACGTTTGGTTGCGGATTTACAATTTCCGTGGAAACAGCAAGCTGCGTGGTGTCAATGACCGTGACAGAATCCTCTTGTGATTTTACAACAACAGTAATTGGAATCTAAATAAAAAACGTTTATCCAAAAAAATATTCTATTAAATGGAAAGTATTGTGAAGGGGGGGGATAAAAGTTTAACTTTTATGTATTTATTATAGAATATCATGGCATTACAAACAATTATAGTAGTTAACACGGCAAGCGGTTGTAATACATCCGTTGAACAACAAGTAAGCTATGTTGGTTCTGAATGCTATATTGTAAGAATTCCTCCTGGAAGTAACGCAATTGGTCCTTTTAGTATCTACATTGATACCACAGGTTCTACCCCATATTATGCTGCGGTCACTAGAGATGCCATGATTAATGGTCAAGTTGTTTGTTTGGGTACTCAAACAGCAACACCAACTCCAACCCCAACACCAACTCCGGGATTACCAAGCTCTACTCCTACGTCAACTCCAACACCAACACCAACAAACACTCAGACGAACACTCCAACAAATACGGAGACTCCAACTAATACACCATCCATAACTCCGACAGGAACCGTTACCCAAACACCAACAGCAAGTGCGGGTCAAACACCAACTGCTACAGAAACTCAGACACCAACACCAACGGTCACACCAACTAATACTGCCACTCAAACACAAACCCCAACAAACACATCGTCGGAAACCCCAACTCCGACAACAACACCAACAAATACTGAAACTCCAACTCAAACTCCAACAAATACGGAGACACCTACTCAGACACCAACAGTTACAGCAACAGGAACGCCAACACAAACACCTTCACCAACACCAACAATTGGAACAACGCCGAGTCAAACTCCAAGCAATACACCGACTCCTTCGGTTACGGCTTCTATTACTCCAACTCCTACTGAAACACCAACCAATACACCAACAAATACTTCAACTGGAACACAGACACCAACACCAACTCAAACCCCAACTAACACGCCATCAAATACGGCTACAAGCACACAAACACCTACCCCAACTGAAACCCCAACTAATACGCCATCAGTAACACCTACCAATACTGAAACTCCAACTCAAACCCCAACTCCGACAGAAACACCAACAAACACTCCTACAAACACCGAGACACCAACAAACACGCCAACTAACACTGAAACTCCAACACCAACAGCAACTGCAAGTCAAACTCCAACGCCAACTCCTTCAGTAACAGCAACAGGAACTGGTACACCAACGCCAACTACCACTTCAACTCCAACACCAACACCAACCCAGGCAGGATTTGTTGCGTATCTGTTCCCTGAGCCACAAGAGGCTAATTCGGGTAACTCATTAGGTCAATATATGTTGGATAATGGTGCTGACTGGTATGGTTATTTCAATTCATTACAGCCAGGAAGTTCCAATTATTCAAATAATTTGGACATTTATGCTCACTTCCCCGGTTGGACTACGCCACAAGATGAGTTTATTACTCCAGTTACATCTTTTACTGGTGCAATTAGACAAGCAAGCGGAACTGGAACTGACACATTTGGATGTTCACAAAATCAATACACCTTCGGAACAATTCAAGTTACGACTTCAGATGTAACCGTATCAGAACAATACTATTATAGTATTTGGATTCCTCTCGCTGGTGTTGGAGGAACCATGGCTAATATGACGGTTGACATTGGTTCTGGTGCTGCCTGTGCAACCAATATCCTTAATGATGGAATTCCTGATGCAACATTGGCAGGAACAAACGTTGTAGTGACCTCCGGAGCTGCAATACCTGCTGGAACCTACAGAGTTCTTTGGGTTGGCTCATTTGCTGTTCAACCGACAGTACCACCACTCACAGCGGCACTTTATTTTAAAGGTGATACAAAATCTTAATTTCTAAATTAAAACGCCTTTTTGGTTGTATTTATTAGAAAAAAGATTTAATGGCATTTCCCTACAAAAATCCGCTCACGGCATCCCAACTGGGGGGTTCAGAATCAGTAGCTAGAACCTCCACTTTCGGGACAAACTTTTCAGTATTACAGACTGGTGGTTATATGGAGGTTTACTACCTCTCAGACTTAAACTGGACCTTTGGTAGTGTTACACAAGGTGCAGTAGAACTATCTGCAAATACAATACCCATTCAATTTACCAAAGGTCTTAATAATGCTTTCTCGAGAGATACTCTTAGTTTAAATTCGGACAATATTTCTTCAGGAAGAAGAAGACTTGGTATGCAGGTTTATGTTCATGAGACAGACACAGTATATCAATACACAATTCCGGGTTATGATGCTATGTGGGACGCACTTACTGGTCTAACTGGTAATTCGGCAATTACTCAATCTGATTACTCAACAACAATCAATAACAGGTCTGCAGCGGGTCAAACATTTATTAACGCATGGACAGGCTCAACAATCGAAGGACAAAGTGGGGTTACTAGGGAAAATGCGCGCTGGAGAATCTTTTGGGGAACTGACATTCAAATAACGGGTGGAACTTACTACTCAGCTACAACAACTTTAGATTTATTCAACAGTACTGGTGGGACAATTTCAATTACAGGATTTACTGGTACTGTAACTGGAGGCACTTACAACTCAGGAACTTCAGCTCTTACATTGAATAATAGTGATGGTACATCAGTTGTAATTACTGGAATTACATCATCAGGTGGTGGAACAACTGTTACAGGCGGCACTTATTTTTCTGCTTCAACTACATTAGAATTATACAACAGCACTGGTGGCACTGTTTCAATATCAGGTTTTACAGGTGTTCTTACCGGTGGAACATATAATTCTGGCACGGGAAATTTAACCTTAAATAATAGCGATGGAACATCGGTTATAGTCACTGGTATTACGGGTACTTCTGGCACAAGTGGTAGTTCCGGTGTTTCAGGGTCAAGTGGTACTTCTGGAGTGTCAGGCTCAAGTGGTACGAGTGGAATTGCTGGAAGTTCCGGTACTAGTGGTCGAGACGGAACTTCGGGGGTAAATGGTACATCAGGTAGTGATGGTACTGCAGGTACTAGTGGCTCTTCGGGAACCTCAGGTTCATCAGGTATTACAGGTTCTTCAGGAACTTCAGGGGAAGATGGTTCATCTGGAACTTCAGGTGTTGATGGTACTTCAGGAACTTCAGGTTCATCGGGTAGTGATGGTACTGCTGGTACTTCAGGTTCATCTGGAACTTCTGGCTCATCGGGTAGTGATGGTACCGCAGGTACAAGTGGTTCTTCTGGTAATGATGGTACATCAGGTGTTGATGGTACTTCAGGAACGTCAGGTTCATCAGGTAGTGATGGTACTTCAGGTTCATCTGGAACTTCTGGCTCATCGGGTAGTGATGGTACCGCAGGTACTAGTGGTTCTTCAGGTAATGATGGTACATCAGGTGTTGATGGTACTTCAGGAACGTCAGGTTCATCAGGTAGTGATGGTACAGCAGGAACAAGTGGCTCTTCGGGGACCTCGGGTTCATCTGGTAGCGATGGTACCGCAGGTACAAGTGGTTCTTCTGGTAATGATGGTACATCAGGTATTGATGGTACTTCGGGAACGTCAGGTTCCTCGGGAAGCGATGGTACAGCAGGAACAAGTGGCTCTTCGGGGACCTCGGGTTCATCTGGTAGCGATGGTACCGCAGGTACAAGTGGTTCTTCAGGTAACGATGGTACTTCGGGAACTTCGGGTTCATCGGGGAATGATGGAACTGCAGGAACAAGTGGTAGTTCTGGATTAAGCGGTGTAGATGGTACAGACGGTTCATCAGGTTCAAGTGGTACATCAGGAATAAGTGGTTCGTCGGGAACTTCTGGTGTTGATGGTTCATCGGGAACTTCAGGTTCTTCAGGTAGTGATGGTACAGCAGGTACTAGTGGTTCATCGGGAACTTCAGGTTCATCTGGTACCGCAGGTACAAGTGGTTCTTCTGGTAATGATGGTACATCAGGTATTGATGGTACTTCGGGAACTTCAGGTTCATCGGGAAGCGATGGTACAGCAGGAACTTCAGGTTCTTCTGGAACGTCAGGTTCATCTGGTAGTGATGGCACCGCAGGTACAAGTGGTTCTTCTGGTAATGATGGTACATCAGGTATTGATGGTACTTCGGGAACTTCAG
>JACCDP010337088.1_pt1 | contig 42232 bp, 41 predicted proteins | sample 7445841 | NCBI WGS metagenome assembly JACCDP01 (sample SAMN15323441, study PRJNA562643) | freshwater metagenome | isolation source: river surface water | place: USA:Blue River Watershed | collected 2017-08-17 | reverse complement strand
GTGATGCCGATGGGCATGCTCATGTAGGCGTGTGCCAGATAGTTCATGCGGCCCATGATCAGGCCGCGGCCACCGTGGATATCCATGGCATCCTGGATGATCAGCCGTGACTTCTCCGTCATGTGGTACTTGGCGATGGCCGAGACCACGGCCGGCTTGATGTGCTGATCGACCGCGCCTGCCGTGACGATGCGGGCAGCCTCCAGCTGATAGGTGTTGCCGGCGATGCGGGCCAGTGCTTCTTCCACGCCTTCGAAGTTGCCGATGGCCAGGTTGAACTGCGAGCGTATGCGGGCGTAGGCGCCCGTCATGCGGTAGCACAGCTTGCCGGTGGCAGTGCCGAGCGCCGGCAGAGAGATGGCGCGTCCCTCGGAAAGACACTCCACCAGCATGCGCCAGCCCTGACCGGCGCGTTCGACACCGCCGATGATCCATTCCAGCGGAATGAAGACGTTCTCGCCACGTGTCGGCCCGTTCATGAAGGTCATGCCCATGGGGAAGTGGCGGTGCCCGATCTGCACGCCGGGGTGGCTGGTGGGAATCAGGGCCACGGTGATGCCGCGTTCCTCGACCTCACTGAGCAGATGGTCCGGGTCGTACATCTTGAAGGCCAGGCCAAGCACGGTGGCGACGGGGGCCAGCGTGATGTAGCGCTTGTTCCAGGTCAGCGACAGACCCAGACACTCGCGTCCCTCGTGCATGCCCCGGCAGACGATGCCGGTGTCGGTCATGGCGCCGGCATCGCTGCCCGCTTCCGGGCCGGTCAGGGCGAAGCAGGGGATGTCCTGTCCACTGGCCAGGCGCGGCAGATAGTGCTGCCGTTGTTCTTCGGTGCCGTACTTCATCAACAGTTCGGCCGGCCCGAGGGAGTTGGGCACCATGGCCGTCACCGCGGCACTGGGGCTGCGGGTGGCGATCTTGGTGACGATGGTGGAATGCGCCAGTGCCGAGAAGCCAAGTCCGCCGTACTCCTCCGGGATGATCATGCCGAAGAACCTCTCGTCCTTCAGGTACTGCCAGGCGGCAGGCGGCAGGTCCTTGTCCAGATGGACGATGTCCCAGTCGTCGATCATCCGACAGAAGGTCTCGGTCTGGTTCTGCAGAAAGGCTTCCTCAGCGGCACTCAGCCTGGGCATGGGCATCGCAAGCCACTTCTTCCAGTCCGGGGCACCCTTGAACAGATCTGCTTCCCACCAGGTGTCGCCCGCTTCGAGCGCCTCCTGCTCGGTGGCGCTCATGGGCGGCAGCACGCGCTTGAAGAACTCGAACACGGGGCGCGTGAGCCGCTCGCGCCGCATGGCGTCCTCCAGGTAGAAGTAGACCACGGGCAGCAGGGCCAGCCACAGCAGCCACGCAAAGCCGCCGAACCAGGTCATGGCCAGCAGAGTCAATCCCGTGCCGGTGAGGATGGTGCCCATGCGGGCACGCCGGTAGGCCAGTACCCAGATGACGAAAAGCAGGACGAGGGCTTGCAGCAACGTGGACATGGGGCAGAGCTCCTTGCTGAAGGATCAGCGCAGGCCCCCAGCGGCGGTCACCACGGGTGTGCCGCTCAGGGTGAGTAGTATGTCGGTCAATTCTGTCCAGGCATCGGCAGTGCTCATGCCCTTCACGGCGAGGTCCACCTGCCTGGCTTGCTGCAGCAGGGTCTCCAGGGTGGGCAGTGACAGGCGCTCGAGGGCGGCCGCGACGGGCGCCTCATGATTCTTGCGCACGCCTTCGGCGCTCATGGCGGCCGTGCCGGCGCTGCCGGAGGCGATGCGGCGCTGAATGGCGATCAGCGTCCGCAACTCGCGGGCGAGCATGGCGAGCAGCGCCAGCACTTCGTCGCCCTCAGCACGCAGGCCTGCCAGCACCTTGAGGCAGCGACGGGCATCGCCGAACAGGGCAGCATCCAGCAGATTGAAGACGTTGTAACGGGAACTGTCGGCCACCAGGGCCATGATCTGCCGTCGATCCACATGGACCTTGCGACCCGGACTCGCGCCAGTGAGCACACCGAGCTTCTCGATCTCCTGGTCTGCCGCCAGCAGATTGCCTTCCACCCGCTCGCACAGCAGGCCGATGGCGTCTGGGTCGGCGCTCAGGCCAAGACGCCCCATGCGGGCGGCGATCCAGCGCGGCAGGCCGCGCGCATCCACCGGCCAGACCTGCACGAACACCCCGGCAGTCTCCAGCGCCTTGAACCACTTGGTCGAGAGCGTGGCGCTTTCCTGCTTGTGTGTGACCAGGATCAGCAGATTGTCGGGATTGGGTGAAGCCAGATACTGGCCGAGGGCCTCGCGGCCAGCCTCGTCCAGCTTGCCGCTCACTCTCAGCTCGATGATCTTGCGGTCGGCAAACAGCGACATGCTGTTGCCCGACTGCAGCATGGTCTGCCAGCTGAAGCTGCGGTCGACGACGAACAGTTCCCATTCCGTGAAGCCCTGCGCGCGACCGCAGGCTCGCAAGGAGGCCAGCGCTTCCTGCACCAGCAAGGTCTCGTCGCCGGCAATCCAGTAGAAACCCTGCAGTGTGCGCTGCAAGTGGGAATCCAGTTGATCGACGTTAATGCGCATGGGGCCTGCTCGCCGGGCGCATCAGGCGCCCTGCTCCGTGAGAGCGGCGCGCAGACGGCGCAGCACCTGTTGCGCCAGCTCCTGACGCATCTCCTGCTGCAGCAAGGCCACTTCCTCGCTGCTGCCGGCGATGGTGGAGAGGTCCTCGTAGTAGCTGCGCTGGGTGGCGAGTCGCGCAGGCCCGAAGACGGTGATGTCGCTCCGGGTGAGCACGATCTCGACGCTCAACTCCAGATCGTGCTGCGACGCGCGGGCTCGGCTGTTGACGCTGCCAGGCCGGCTGATCAGAGTTTCCGCGCCAAGCTGCAAGCGCCAGGCAGTGCTCGCGGCGTCGCCGCTCAGGCCCGCCGACTGCAGGGCATCGCGCACGCTGCCGGCGAGTGCTCCGGCAGGTTCTGCCGGCAGCAGTTCCACCAGGCTCGCACCTGCGGCCGGTGCACTGCCGCGCAGGGCGAAGCCACAGGCACCGAGCGTCAGGCTGATCGTTGCCAGCAAGGTGAGGCGAAGGGCGCCACGGCGGTTCATCGGCTGCGCTCCGTGTCATCGGCTGGCAGTCGCGTGACCTTGAGCAGTCTGACCTGACGACTGTCGCTGCTCAGGATCGTGAAGCGGAAGGGACCGATCATCACGGTCTCGTCACGCTCGGGGATGTGGCCGAAGTGCCGCAAGACCAGACCGCCCAGGGTGTCGACATCCGCGTCGCTGAAGTCGTGCTCGAAGGCCTCGTTGAACTCCGCTATGGGCGTCAACGCTTTCACCACGAAGTTCTGGGCGTCGATGCGCTTGATGAAAGAGTCGTCGTCGACATCGTATTCGTCGTCGATCTCGCCGACGATCTGCTCCAGCACATCCTCGATGGTGACCACGCCGCAGGCAGAGCCGTATTCATCGATCACGATGGCCATGTGGTGGCGTGTTTCGCGGAATTCGCGCAGCAGCACGTTCAGGCGCTTGCTCTCCGGCACGAAGGTGGCCGGGCGCAGGATGCGCTTCACATCGAAGTCGCCGGTGTCGCGCTTGAGCGCGAAGGGCAGCAGATCCTTGGCGAGCAGGATGCCGATGACGGAATCGGAGTTCTCGGCCACGACGGGAAAGCGCGAATGCGACACCGTGACCACGATGTCCAGGACTTCCTCGAGGGTGTTGCGGGCAGACACGGTCACCATCTGCGGCCGCGGGATCATGATCTCCCGGACTTGCATGTTGGAGACCTGCAGGGCGCCTTCCATGATGGAGAGTGCGTCGGCATCCAGCACATTGTCCTGGGCGGCATTGCGCAGGATTTCCAGCAGGCTGCCGGTGTCGGTGGGTTCGTCAGAGAAGATCTGCGCGATTCTTTCCAGCCAGGAGCGCGGTCGCGACTCCTGTCCCGTATGCTCGTCACTCATGGTCCAGCGGTTTCTCCAGATAGGGATCGGCGATCCCGAGTTCCTTCAACAAGGTGCGCTCGATGGCCTCCATGCTTGCGGCCTCGGCGTCGTCTTCGTGATCGTGGCCCAGCAGATGCAGCACGCCATGGATGACCATATGGGCCCAGTGATCCGCGGTCGGCTTGCCCTGTTCGGCAGCTTCGCGCAACACCACGGGTGCACAGATGGCGAGATCGCCCAACGGGCGCTCCTCCAGCGCGTCCAGCATGAAGTCCGGCAGCTCGTGGCCGAAGGACAGCACATTGGTGGCGTAGTCCTTGCCGCGATAATCGCGATTCAACTGTGCCGATTCCGCTTCATCCACGACGCGAATGCCCAGCGTGACAGGCTTCGCGCCTGCCTTGTCCGGCTGAGTGGCGATGGCCAGTGCTGCCCAGCGGGCGAAGTCTGTCTCGGCCGGCACCGGGACGTGGGCGCAGGCGTTCTCGAAGTCAAGCATCACGCTCGGCTCCGTGCTCTAGGTTGTTGTCGAGGCTGTTCAAGGGACTGATCGTCTTCTGATCGTAGCGGTCATAGGCTTCCACAATGCGCTGCACCAGGGTGTGACGCACGACGTCGCGGGAATCGAACCAGGTGAAGCCGATGCCCTCGACATCCTTGAGTACCTGCGTCACCTGCACCAGGCCGGAACGGGTGCCCTTGGGCAGGTCGATCTGAGTGACGTCACCGGTGATCACGGCGGTCGAACCGAAGCCGAGACGTGTCAGGAACATCTTCATCTGCGAGGTGGTGGTGTTCTGGCTCTCGTCCAGAATGATGAAGGCGTTGTTGAGGGTGCGGCCGCGCATGTAGGCGAGGGGGGCAATCTCGATGACGTTCTTCTCGATCAGACGGCCGACGCGCTCGAAGCCGAGCATCTCGTAAAGGGCGTCATAGAGCGGGCGCAGGTACGGGTCGATCTTCTGGGCCAGGTCGCCGGGCAGAAAGCCCAGTTTCTCGCCGGCTTCCACGGCCGGGCGCACCAGCAGCAGGCGCTGCACGCGATCCTGCATCAGCGCTTCGACGGCGCAGGCCACGGCGAGGTAGGTCTTGCCCGTACCGGCCGGGCCGATGCCGAAGTTGATGTCGTGACGCTGGATGGATTCGACATAGTCCTGCTGATGCGCGCCGCGCGGCTTGACGGACGCCAGCGGAGTCTTGAGGATCAATGACTTGTCGACGTCGTAACGGGAGTTGTCACTGCTCTCCACGCTGCGCAGGGCCAGATGCACCATGTCCGGATTGACGGTGCCGGTGCCGGTGGCCTTGTACAGGGAAACCAGGACGCCGCTGGCATTTTCCACAGCCTGCTGGGAACCCGACAGCTTGAACTCGTTGCCGCGGTTCTGAATCTTCAGCGCCAGGGATTTTTCGATCTGCTGCAGGTGCTCGTTCAGATGCCCGCACAGATTGGCAAGGCGCTGGGAATTGTCAGGCTCGAGGATGAGTCGCTGAGTGTATTTCTGGGTTGCCATCAAGACAGCTTGCAAGCCTCCGGGGCGGTGCGATGAGCCGGTAGTATACCAATCTGCGACTGCTTGTAAGCCCCTGCGGCAAGAACGCCCTGCCGCCGGGGTTCAGAGCGTGCCGGCCAGGGAGTTGGCGTAGGCGCGGTTGATCGTGACGTCGACGAACTGGCCGATCAGGCGCGGATCGTCGCAGCGGAAGTTCACCACGCGATTGTTCTCGGTGCGGCCCTGCATCTCGCCCGGGTCCTTGCGCGAGACGCCCGTCACCAGGATGCGCTGCCGGCTGCCCACCATGCGCTCGCTGATCGCACTTGCCTGCTGGATGATCTGGGCCTGCAGGATCGCCAGGCGGTGTTTCTTTTCCTGCTCGGACGTGGTGTCGGGCAGTTCTGCCGCGGGGGTGCCAGGGCGCGGGCTGTAGATGAAGCTGAACGAGGTGTCATAGCCCACCTCGATGATCAGGTTCATCGTGTCCTCGAAGTCCTTGTGAGTTTCGCCGGGGAAGCCGACGATGAAGTCCGAGGACAGGCTGATGTTCGGCCGGATGGCCTTGAGTCGGCGGATGATGGACTTGTACTCCAGCACCGTATGGCCGCGCTTCATGGCCGCCAGGATCCGGTCGGAGCCGCTCTGCACGGGCAGGTGCAGGTGATCCACGAGTGCCGGAATGTGCCGGTAGACCTCGATCAGGCTGCTGGAGAACTCCATGGGATGCGAGGTGGTGAAGCGGATGCGGCCGATGCCCTCGATGGCGGCGATGTACTGCAGCAGCGTGGCGAAATCCGTGATGCCGCCCTCGTGGTTCAAGCCGCGATAGGCGTTGACGTTCTGGCCCAGCAGATTGATTTCGCGCACGCCCTGGCCAGCCAGGTGCACGGCCTCGGCCAGCACATCGTCCAGCGGGCGGCTGACTTCCTCGCCGCGGGTGTAGGGCACCACGCAGAACGAGCAGTACTTGCTGCAGCCTTCCATGACGGTCAGATAGGCTTCACAGCCATCCACGCGGGGCTCGGGCAGGCGGTCGAATTTCTCGATCTCGGGGAAACTGATGTCCACCACGGTGCCGCGACCCGTGGCGTCGTTCAGCATCTGGGGCAGCTTGTGCAGCGTCTGCGGGCCGAAGACCACGTCGACATAAGGCGCACGCTTGCCGATTGCCGCGCCTTCCTGGCTGGCCACGCAACCGCCCACGGCGATCTGCAGGGCCGGATTGCTCTTCTTCAATGCCTTCCAGCGACCCAGCTGGTGGAAGACCTTCTCCTGCGCCTTCTCGCGAATGGAGCAGGTGTTCAGCAGCAGCAAATCGGCTTCCTCTGGCGTCTGCACCAGTTCGGCGCCATGGGACTCACGCAGCAGATCCAGCATGCGCGAGGAGTCATATTCGTTCATCTGGCAGCCGTGCGTCTTGATGAAGACCTTGCGTGACTTGCCGGTGCTTGAAGCGCCTGAGGGCGCCGCAGAAGGTTCGGTGTTGCTCATGTCGATGGTGTTTCCCGCCGGGGCGCTGGCTCCCGGGCTGAAGTGAGCGCGGATTGTAGCAGCTTCGACTCGGCTCACAAACCGCCGCAGCGCCCGCAAGAAGTGCGGGTGGGAGGCAGACAATTCCTGTAGACTGCCGGCCAGCGGCGCAATGGCTGGCCGCGCCGACTTGAATTTCGCCGCACCAGCCTGATATTGCGAAGCGTCATTTTCCCCGAGAGCGCAGGCATGGCCATTCCCTCCGAAATCTACCGAATCACCTTTCTCAACAAGGGCAAGGTCTACGAAGTCTTTGCCAAGCAGGTCTATCAGAGCGAGTTGTATGGCTTCATCGAAGTGGAAGACTACATCTTCGATGAGCGCAGTCAGGTCGTGGTGGACCCGAGCGAGGAGAAGCTCAAGGCCGAGTTCCTCGGCGTGAAGCGCAGCTTCATCCCGATTCAGGCCATTGTGCGGATCGACGAAGTGGAGAAGGGCGGTGTGAGCAAGATCTCCAGCGGGGACAACATCACGTTGTTCCCCGTGCCGTTCATGACCGCGCGCAACACCGACACCCAGAAGTCCGAATGAACGAGGCGGCGGCAGCCGCGAAGCCGCCGCCGCTTCACATCACTGTGCCAGTGCGCGTTCGATGCTGGCCAGCTCCACGCACAGCACGAACACTTTCATGGCGGCACTGATCTCCGGCAGGCTCGGGAACGAGGGTGCCAGGCGGATGTTGTTGTTCGCCGGGTCCTTGCGGTAGGGCCAGGTAGAGCCGGCCGGTGTCAGCTTCACGCCAGCGGCTGCCGTCAGCTTGACCACCGTGTCGGCCAGACCGGGCTGCGTGTTGAACAGCACGAAGTAGCCGCCCTGCGGCACCGTCCATTCCCCCAGCGCCGCGCCGTTGACCTGCTTGCCGCTCAGGCCGGCCTCCAGCTCCCGCAACAGCGCTTCGAACTTGGGCTGCAGAATCGCGCGATGCTGCTGCATCAGCTCGCGCAGCGTGGGCATGTCCTTCAGGAAGCGCATGTGGCGCAGCTGATTGACCTTGTCCGGGCCGATGGTGGCGATGATCAGCTGGTCGGCCAGGCTCTTCAGATTGGCCTCGGAACTGGCAATGAAGGAGATGCCCGCGCCGGCGTGGGTGATCTTGGAGGTGGAGCCGATCACGTAGACGTTGTCCAGGGTGCCCGCCGCTTCGCTCAATGCGAGAATGTTGGCCAGTTCCGGCGGGTTGTCCACCAGATGATGCTCGGCATAGGCATTGTCCCAGAGGATGCGGAAATGGGCGCCGGCGATCTTGCCAAGCGCCGCCATGCGGCTCACCACGGCAGCGGAATACACGACACCGTCCGGGTTGGCATACTTTGGCACGCACCAGATGCCCTTGATCAGCGGATCTGCCTTCACCAGGGCTTCGATCCGGGCCATGTCCGGCCCTTCGTCGTTCATGGTCACGGGAATCATCTCGATGTCCAGCGCCTCGCAGATGGCGAAGTGGCGGTCGTAGCCGGGTGACGGGCAGAGGAAGCGCACCTTGCCACCGGCAGCGGCCGCCTCGCGGCTCCAGGCGGAGGCGGCACCGCGCACGCCGTGGTAGAGGGCGCTGGTGACGATCTGGTACATGAACTGCAGGCTGCTGTTGCCGCCGACCATGGTGCGCTCGGGTGTGGTGCCAAGATACGCAGCGGCGAAGCGGCGCGCTTCCGGGATACCCATGATGCCCCCGTAGTTGCGGCTGTCCGTGCCGTCCTCGCAGCGATAGTCGTTGCTCAGGATGCCATCCAGCGCGTCGCTCAGTGCCAGCTGTTCAGAGCAGGGTTTGCCCCGGGTCAGGTCCAGATTCAGTTTCTGTGCACACACGGACTCATACTGCTGACGTAGTTCCTGCGCTCTGGCTTGCAGTTGCTGCTGGTTCAAGACGGGCTCCTCACTGGGTTGGATGGCATTCAAGGGAAGGCGTCAGGCTGGGTGGCTGCCGCCGGGCGCGCGGATTTTACAGTATACTCGGGCCAAACTCGATCAGGACCTGCCCGCCAAGATGCCCTCCCGCGAAGACCCGTCACCCGCCGAACTGCCCTCTGCCGATGTCCATCCCTACCAGGCCCTGAGCCCGGAAACCGTGCTGGAGGCCATGGAAAGCCTCGGCATTGTCACCGATGCCCGGATCCTCGCGCTCAACAGCTACGAGAACCGCGTCTACCAGGTGGGCGTTGAAGACGGGCCGCCGCTCATCGCCAAGTTCTATCGCCCGCAGCGCTGGACGCGGGAGCAGATCCTCGAGGAACACGCCTTCGCGCTGGAGCTGGCCGATCTGGAGATCCCCGTGGTGCCTCCGATGCAGCTGGCCGGCGGGCAGTCACTGCACGAGTACCAGGGCTTTTCCTTCGCGGTGTTCGAGCGCCGTGCAGGCCGGGCGCCTGACCTCGACAACCCGGACAATCTGCTGGTGCTGGGCCGCTTTCTAGGCCGCGTGCATGCGGCCGGTGCCACGCGCTCCTTCGCGCATCGACCGACACTGAGTGTCCAGCGCTTCGCCATCGAGAGCCGGGAATTTCTGCTGCAGCAGGGCTTCATTCCCGAATCCCTGGTGCGTGCCTATGACACGCTGAGCCGTGATCTGATTCAACGCGTTGAGGCCGTGTTCGCTCGTACGCGCGGGGTCGCTCGTCTGCGCATTCACGGCGATTGCCACCCTGGCAATGTGTTGTGGCGGGAGGACGCGCCGCACTTCGTCGATTTCGACGACACCATGACCGGCCCGGCCATTCAGGATCTGTGGATGTTGATGTCAGGCGAGCGCGATCAGCGCCAGGGACAGCTGCTGGAGATTGTCGAGGGATACAACGAGTTTCATGATTTCGATGCGCGGGAACTCGAGTTGATCGAGTCACTGAGGACGCTGCGCATCATGCATTACAGCGCCTGGCTGGCGCGGCGCTGGGAGGACCCGGCCTTTCCGCGCAGCTTCCCCTGGTTCAACACCGAGCGCTACTGGGCAGAGCACATCCTGGAGCTGCGCGAGCAGATGGCGGCCCTGGACGAGCCGCCCCTGCAGCTGTTCTGAGGGTCAGGGCGTCGGAGCGTCGAGCAGGACGCGCACGGCGTCCTCGATGAGGACGATGTCGTTGTCGCGAAAGCCCATGTGCACCAGGCGCACCACGCCGTCGCGGTCGATGAGGAAGGAGGTGGGCATGCCGCGCACGCCGTACGCGCCCAGCATCTCGCCCTTGGGGTCGGTCGCGATCAGGTAGTCCAGCGGCGTGTCCAGCAGGAACTCGCGCCCGTCCTCGATCGGGTCGTCCACATTGATGGCGATGACCTCGAAGCCCTGGTCACGGTATTTCGCATACAGTTCGTTGATCAGTGGCATGGAACGCAGGCACGGCGCGCACCAGGATGCCCAGAAATCCACATAGACCGTCTTGCCGCGCAGGCTGGAGAGGGTGATTGGCGGCTTGCCTTCTGCGATGTCCGGCAACGTGAAGTCAGGGGCCTGCTGGCCTTCTTCCAGGGCCAGCGCGGCGCTGCCGAAGCTCAACACTGTGGCTGTGAGAAACAGGCTCTGGGCGATGCGGCGCAGGATCATGCAGGGAACCTCTCGGTGACGCGGTGACTGGGGGCGGTCATCAGGCCTGTGCGCCGGCCAGCGTGGGAAAGCTCTGCATCAGGGCCTCCCAGCGCTGCTTCTGCAGCTTCAGGCGATAGCGGGCTTCCCGGTAACTGTCGCGCAACTTCAGTTGCTCGAAATGGGACCACTTTTCATGCAGTTGCGACGACTTCGCTTCGTACCAGTACTGCTGATGGCGCGCCCACTCCTGCAACGCCGCCTTGCACTGCTCGTACTCGCTTTCCAGGCGCGTGCGCCAGACTTCGGCGTTGTGAATCATGCCCTCCAGGGCAGTAACGGATTGCGCTGCGCGCTGATACTGCATGTCCAGACGGGCACTCTCGATCACGATGGGGGAGCAGCGCTTCAGGTCGCTGGCGAGTCCCACGCGCTCGCAGACATTGATGAACCACTTGGTCGGGTCAAAGTGCCACCAGCGCACGCCGTTGCGGTAGTCCCACTGAAAGGTGTGGTGGAAGTTGTGGTAGCCCTCGCCGTAGGTGAACAGCGCCAGCAGGGGGTTGTCCCGCGCCGAGCTGGCGTCGCTGTAGGTCTGCCGGCCCCAGATGTGGGCCACGGAGTTGATCAGCCAGGTCAGGTGCTGGCTCAGCACCAGACGCAGCAGGCCGCCCAGCAGCAGGCAGCCCAGGATGTCGCCATTGAGCCAGCCCAGAAAGGCGGGCAGGGCGATGTTCATCAGCAGCACCAGGCTGAGGTAGTGCCGGTGCTGCCACATCACGATCGGGTCCTTCTGCAGATCCTTGGCGTTGGAGAAGTCCTCCTTGCCGCTCTCGTAATTGCGCAGGATCCAGCCCATGTGCGAATACCAGAAGCCCAGCCCGGCGGAGTAAGGGTCCTTGTCGTTGTTGTCCACATGGGCATGGTGGCGGCGGTGATCGGAGGCCCAGTGCAGCACGTCGTTCTGCAGGGCACAGGCGCCGCCCAGGGCGAACACGAAGCGCACGAAGGGGTGTGCCTTGAAGGACTTGTGGGACCAGAGCCGGTGATAGCCGGCCGTGATGGACATGCCGCAATAGCCCATCAGCAGGACGAAGACCACGACTTCATACGTGTCATAGCCTTGGGTGAACCCATACCAGGGCACCAGCGTCAGCGCCGCCAGGGGCGTGAGCGTGAAGAGCAGCATGTTGGTCCAGTTGATGGGGGCCTTTTGCATAAACAAGTCCTGCGATGATTCCGTTGAAAGACGTCCGGTGAAGGCTTTGACAGTCGTTATTGCTCAATTATTGCACGCAGGCGTGAATTTCAGGAAATCGCTGTCGGGTGAAGTCTGGCAGCAAGCCCGTCGGTGATGCTGTAATTGCCACCCGCGCGTGCCTTGACCAACTCCCAGGATGCCCATGACTCACGAACAATTGCTGGAACAGCTCTACGAATTGCAGTCACAGTTTGCCTTCCAGGAGGATCTGCTGAGCGAGCTCAATGCCGTGGTCGTGCGGCAGCAGGCTCAGATCGATACGCTCGAACGAGAACTGCTGCTGCACCGCGAGCGCTTGTTGCACATCCTCGAGAATCTGCCGGAAAAAGGCCAGGGCAGCACGCTGACCGACGAGCGACCACCGCACTACTGAGACCTGTCTCACTTGGCAGCGGCGACATCCTCGGCCTGCAGGCCCTTGTCGCCTTCACTGATGGCGAACTCCACCCGCTGGCCGTCATGCAGGACACGATGGCCTTCGCCGCGAATGGAACGAAAGTGCACGAAGATGTCCTCGCCACTGTCGCGCGTGATGAAGCCAAAGCCTTTGCTGGCATTGAACCACTTCACGCTGCCGCTTTCGCGACGGGATTTGTTGTAGGGCACGCGGTGCTCTTCCACCACGGGACGGCGCTTGGTGGCCGGCTTGCGATGATGCGTGGCGGCGGCCGCTGCGGCCAGGCTGATCAGCAGGGTGCCACCGAGCACGAGGGCTTGGGTGTACTGGATTTCGACAAGAAAGACGGGAATGGCGACCAGAACGGTAGTAACAAAGGCGATGCTGAATGACTTGTTGTAATTGAACATGGAGACTCTCTTCGCTGCTTATAATTATTATGGCCTCGCATCAGTCGCATCCTCTTTGGCATGGCCTTCGGGAGTGATCTGAAACGCCGGGCAATTCTAACCAGCTTTGTTGACAAATCAAAGCCTTGCGAACACCCACCCAAGGTGGCGCCCGAAGTCTGCCCGATGGTTAAGCCACAATTCAGATTGCCCCTGCCACACTCCAGCCAGGAGTTCGGAAAACCCACCTGATTCGCGACTCCACCACGCCGCCGGCCCATGCGCCACAGCGGTCATCGTCAAAGAGGAGAGCACCATGAACACACGTCCGCATCCACGTCCCCTGGTTCGTCTGCTGCGCGCCGCGCTGGCAGGCACGGCGCTTGCCGCGTTCGCCACGCCGCTGCTGGCCGAATCACGCTTCGACTATGCCGAAGTCATCGAGAGCACGCCGATCTACCGCACGGTCGAGGTGAGTGTTCCTCGCGAGGAGTGCTGGACAGAGGAAGTCGTGTCCCACCGCAGGCCCCACTCGCAGAGCAATACGCCTGCCATACTGGGCACCATCATCGGCGGTGCCCTGGGCAATGCGGTAGGTCACGACAAGTCCAACAAGCGCGTCGGCGCGGTGGTCGGTGCCGTGTTGGGGCACTCCATCGGACGTGATATAGTCGCCGCCAGCAGTCGCGGGCGAGTCACCGAGGTGGAGACCGTGCGCCAGTGCGAGACCGTCTACTACTACCATGACGAAGAGCGCCTGCTGGGCTATCAGGTCCGCTATCGCTACCACGACAAGGACTATTCGGTGCGCATGGACGACGACCCGGGGGAATTCGTCCGAGTGCGCGTCGACGTGCAGCCCGTTTCCCAGTAAACCGCGCCGGTGCCCTTGCTGCACGGGTTGCACTTCGCCTAGATCAGGGAGAAACGCCGTGCCTTCATCGGATTTCCAGCAGTGCCGCCTCGCGCGCAGACTTCTCTTGCTGCTGTGTGCGGGGCTGCTGATCCTGCCGGTCACGGCTGCGCAGGCTCAGCAGGTGCTGCTGGCCCAGCAGTCCGACGGTGCCGCTGCAGCCCAGGCCCCACGAATCTCCCAGCGTGAGGCGCTTGAGCTCGTGCGCGCCCGTTTCCCCGGCAATGTCGTCAGCATCAGCGAAGTGCAGCAGGATGGTGCGCTGCAGTACCGTGTGCGCATGGACAACGACGGCAACATCTTCACGGTCTATGTCGATGCCGTCACCGGCGACATCCGGCGGGAGCAGTAAGCATGCGTCTGCTGGTGGTCGAGGATCAGAGCCTGCTGCGCCAGCAGCTTGCCCAGGGGCTGACCCGCCATGGCTATGTCGTGGATGACGCCGCCGATGGTCGTGCCGGACTGTACTTCGCCACCGAATATGCCTACGACGCCGCCATCATCGATCTCGGGCTGCCGCTGCTGGACGGCATCTCCCTGGTCCGCCAGATCCGTGCGCAGGGCCGCACGTTCCCCATCCTCATCCTGACCGCGCGAGGCGACTGGCAGGACAAGGTCGAAGGTCTCGATGCCGGCGCCGATGACTACGTGGTCAAGCCCTTCCAGCTGGAGGAGATTCTCGCGCGCCTGAACGCGCTACTGCGCCGCGCCGCCGGCTTCGCGAAGCCGCTGATCGAGTGCGGACCGATTGCGCTGGACATCACGGCCAAGCGTGTGACGCTGGCAGGCCAGGGCGTCGATCTCACGGCTTACGAGTACAAGCTGCTGGAGTACCTGATGCTGCATCCCGGCAAGGTGATCTCCAAGACCGAACTCACCGAACACCTCTATGCCCAGGACTACGATCGCGACAGCAATGTGCTGGAAGTCTTCGTGCGGCGCCTGCGGCAGAAGCTCGACCCCGATGACACCCTGCACCCCATCAAGACCATCCGTGGGCAGGGCTATCGTTTCCGCACGGACGCCTGAGCGGCGATGTCGGCCAAGACGCTCCCGTCCGACTATTCCCTGCAGACCCGCCTGCTGACTGCTGTCAGTGTGCTGCTGGCTGTGTTTCTCGGCCTCACCGGCGTGGTGCTCGACCGTGCGTTTCGCAGCAGCGTGGAGGCCGGCGTCGCCGAGCAGCTTCAAGTGCAGCTCTACGTGCTGCTGGGCGCGGTGGAGGAAGACGCAGGGGAATTCTATTTCCTGGAAGACCTGCGCGAGCCGCGCTTCACTCAACTCAATTCCGGCCTGTACGCCCTGGTCGGCAGTCCACAGCAGCAGGAACTGTTGCGCAGCCCTTCCGCGCTGGAACGCAATCTTGACGGGCTCTTTGCCCACTGGTCCGGACTGGACAGAGGGGAAACGTACTTCGCCCGCGAGGTGGCCGCGGACGGGCAGGAGTATTTCATCGCGGCCTATCGCGTGGTCTGGGAGAACGGACAGGATCAGTACGATTTCGTCGTGCTGGAATCCACCGTCCCCTATCTCGCGGAGGTCAACAATTTCCGCGCGAGTCTGTGGTCCTGGCTGGGCGGCGTGGCAGTCCTGCTGCTCGCGCTGCAAGTGCTCCTGCTGCATTGGGGACTCTCGCCTCTGCGCCGTCTGGCACAGGATCTCAAGCGGATGGAGGCCGGCGCCAGCGAGCAGCTTGAAGGCGTTTATCCGCGCGAACTGCGACCCGTCACCGAGAACCTGAATCTGCTCATCAAGACCGAACGCAAGCAACAGGCACGTTATCGCGAGACGCTGGGTGATCTGGCCCACAGCCTGAAGACACCGCTGGCCGTGATCGCCGGCGTGATGCAGACGCTCGCCGCGGCGCGCACCTCGACGCAGGCCACGGTCAGTGCGGAACAGCAGCGCACCGTCGAGGAACAACTGGAACGCATGAACCAGATCGTCGGCTACCAGCTGCAGCGTGCGGTCAAGTCCACAGGCAGCACGGCACTGGCCCGCCGCGTCAACGTGCATGAGACAGCCGCGCGGATACTGCGGGCATTGGGAAAGGTGTACGCGCAGCAGCCACGTGAGATCGTCTGTGACATCGACTCCGCGATCGTGTTTCTGGGGGACGAGCGCGATCTGATGGAAATGCTGGGCAACCTGCTCGACAACGCCTTCAAGTACGGGCGGCAGTGGCTGTCCATCAGTGCGCGCGTCAGTCAGTCACCTGTGCGTCAACTCAGCCTCGTGGTGGAAGATGATGGCCCCGGCATCCCGGCCGGGCAGCAGGAATTCGTGCTTCAGCGCGGCGCGCGGCTGGACACGCTGGCTCAGGGGCAGGGCATCGGTCTTGCCGTGGTGACCGACATCGTGGGCAGCTACGGTGGGCAGATTGACGTGGGCACTGGCAGTCGCGGCGGAGCACGCATACAACTGGTCTTCGGCAATTTCCAGCTCAATGCACCGGACATCGCGCGTGCCTGAGATCTCGAGTCCGGCTCAGAAAAGCAGTGCCGCCAGGCAACTGCACAGCGTCATGATGAAGAGAAACCACTTGATCGTGCTCTGCTGCGCACGGACGGCGAACTGCACGCTCATCCATGCGCCGAGCATGGTGCCTGCCGCAAGAATCAGACCCGGCACCCAGCGGATCATGTCGAAGTAGATGAACACGCCCAGTGCGATCAATGTCGAGCCCAGCGAGCACACCATCTTCAAGGCATTGGCCCGCACCAGGTCATAGCGCAGTCCCCCCGCCAGCGCCGCCAGCAGGATGAAGCCGACGCCTGCCTGCACAAAGCCACTGTAGGCGCCGGCGAACAGCAGCATCCACCAGGCTCCGCGATTGTCGCGGACATCCACCACTGGCGTGCCCGGCGGGGGTGCGATGAACGAAGGTTTGAGCAGAATGACCACCGACATGCTGAGAATGGTGATCAGCAGAATCGGCTTGAGCGCAGCGACCGGAATGACGGCCGCCGCCAGCGAGCCCACCACGCCGCCCAGGAGTGTCGGCACCAGGATTGGCAGAATGGCCGCTTCGTCCAGGCGATCATGATGGCGGAAGCCGCGGATGCCCACGACACACTGCAGCGCGACAGCCACGCGATTGGTGCCGTTGGCCACGTCTGCCGGCAGTCCCAGCAGCATGAGCAGCGGCAGGGTGAGGTTCGACCCGCCGCCCGCGATGGTATTGATGCCACCGGCCAGCACCCCGACAAGGGCCAGCACCGCCAGCAGTGTGATGTCATAGTCCATGGGTGAGGAGGGTCCGCAGAGGCCTGTGTCAGCGTGAAAGGCGTCACAGTGTAGCAAAGCGCCTGCGGCCGTTCTGCAAAACTTCCACTTGCGTCACATACTTGCTGCAGCAGCGCCGTTAATGTGCACTGGCGTGAGGGGGCCGTGTGCTTGCCGGTACAGGGTTTATCTGCAATCGTGCGAGGCCTTCCCCGGGGCCGCAAAGGCGTTTGCAACTCATGATGAACATCAATGAAATCAAAGGTCTTACGGTGATAGAACTGATGATTGTCGTGGGCGTCATCGGCATTCTTCTGGCTGTCGGTCTGCCTGGTCTGCAGGACACCGTGTCGCGCATGAGCACCAACAGTCAGGCCAAGGCGCTGGTGGCCAGTCTCAACTTCGCCCGCAGCGAGGCGATCAAGCGGGGCGGCGTGGTCAGCGTGTGTGCCAGCAGCAGTGGCAGCGATTGCGCGGCCGACGCCTGGAGCGACGGCTGGATCGTGTTCGTCGATGCCGACGAGGATGCCACCGGCGGTGCCGGCTCAGTGGACGCCGGCGACGAAGTGCTGCGTGTCTATCAGGGACTGCGCAGCGGCACACTCGAATTCAGCGAAGCCATGCAGCAGCACGACGCCCAGGGCTTCGCCACCAATACCGCCGTGGCCACCTTCCTGCTGTGTCCGGAGGATGGCAACTCCGCCAATGCCCAGTCTGTCGAGATTGCGCTGACCGGTCGCGGCCGCAGGATTCATGAAGGGCTGGACTGCTCATGATGCATGCACGACAGGGAGGAATGACCTTGATCGAGATCCTGGTGTCCTTGCTGATTCTCGCCATCGGCATGCTGGGCATGGCGGGCCTGCAGACAGTCAGCCTGCGCAACACGCAAAGCGCCTATCAGCGCACCCAGGCGGCCATCCTGAGCAATGACATCGTCGAGCGCGTGCGAGCCAATCTTCAGGGCGTCGAGGACGGCAGCTACGACAACGCGGCAGGCTCCATCACTGCTTCCTGCACCAGCATTTCCGGGTGCACCCCTGCCCAGATGGCCGCCAATGATGTGGCGGAATGGAAGCAGGCGCTGGCCGCCGCCTTGCCTGAGGGAGAAGGCACCTTGTGTGCCGATTCCACGCCCGAGGACGGCACGCCCGCCGCCCCCGCCTGTGATGGTGTCGGCGATATTTTCGCCATCAAGATCTGGTGGGATTCCGACCGCGACGGCACCGCCGAAAACCTGTTCACCATGAGTTTCCAGCCATGAAATTACCGCCTGCGACTGCACCTTGCGCACGCTCCCGGCAGCGACCGGGACGCGCCGGTGCGCGCGGCTTCAGCATGATCGAGCTGCTCATCGCCATGGTCATGGGCCTGAGTCTCGCGGCCGGGGTCATGCAGGTGTATGTGGGCAATTCCCAGACGGAGCGGGATCAGGAAGCGCGCGCGCGGATGCAGGAGAACGGTCGCTTCGCCATCAACTTCCTGGCCAGCGAACTGCGCATGGCAGGTTATCTGGGATGTCTCGCCAGCATCGAGGAAAGTGACATCAACAACACGCTCGACGGACCGCCGCCCTCCTTCGAGCCGAATGCCGGCCTGCAGGGCTGGGAAGCCGAGGACACCGGACCCGGCGACATCGCCCCGAGCACCGAAGACGTCGCGGTGGTGGTGACGACGGCAGGCGGCTGGGTCACCTCCGGTGGCAATGTGATGGACGCCACCAATGCGGTGCCGGACTCGGACATCGTGCGCGTCTGGAATGCATCCGGCACCGGCGCCACCATCAATTCCATCTCGCCCGGCGGCGCCATTACCGTGGTGAATTCGGGCATTGTCGACATCGAGGATGGCGACATCCTGCTGCTCAGTGACTGCGAGCGGGCCGACTGGGTGCAGGCCTGCAATGTGCAGGAGATCGGGGGCGGGGCCAGCATCAACTCCGTGCTCTCGTCGGGCTGCGTGCCGGGCAATATCACCTCGCAGCCCCTGGGGACTCAGGCGGGGGGCGAACTGGTGAAGCTGCAGGGCACCATGTTCTACGTGGGCAAGCGCGGCGACGTTGCGACCAATCCTCCGGCATTGTTCAGACGCGAACTCAGTCAGACGGCCGCTGCAGGCACTCCGCAGGAGCTGGTCGAAGGCATCGAGAATCTGCAGATTCTGTATGGCATCAATGCCGACAACGACAACAAGAAGACGGTTGATGCCTATGTCACCGCCGATCAGGTCGGCGACTGGTCCCGGGTCATCAGCGTGCGCATCAGCGTGCTGGTGCAGTCCATCGAGGATGGGCTGATGCCGGCTCCCCAGCCCTATGTCTTCAACGGCGTGACCTATGACGGCGAGGCGGGCAATGGGGCTCGGCCCGAGGACAATCGCCTGCGTCGAGTCTTCACCAGCACCATCACACTGCGCAATCGCGCGGTGGGGAGTTGAGCCGCATGTCGCACCTGCCGCCTCCCACCGCCATCACGTCTGTTTGCCTGCCCGCCAGGCAACGCGGTGCCATCCTCATTTTCTGCCTCGTGTTTCTGCTGGTGCTCACCATGATGGGGGTATCGAGCATGGAATCCGCCGTACTCGAGGAGCGCATGGCCGGCAATCTGCAGGATCAGAACGCAGCCTTCCAGGCGGCGGAAACCTCCCTGCAGACGGCCGAGAACTGGCTGCTGGAGCAGCGCTTCTGGCCAGAGACCAGCGCCGATGGCAGCACCACGGTCTGGGAGCGCGACGCCGCCGACCCCGACGACACCGACTCCCTGCACTGGTGGCAGGATGCCGATCGCGATGACGACGAATGGTGGGAGGACAACGCCATCGCTGTTGCCGGTGTCGAGGGCGTGGCGACGGAACCGCGTTACATCATCGAGGAGCTGTCGGAAATCAGCACCGGGCAGTCCATCGCCATCGGGACGGGGCAGGAGTCCCGGGTACGGGTGTTCCACCGGGTGACGGCACGCGGCACGGGCGTCGGTGACACCGCCGTCGTGCAACTGCAGTCGACCTTCGTCAAATCCTATGAATAAGGTGCAGAGGTGAACATGGACATTCGTGAAATCTGCAGAGTGATGGGCTGGTGGCTGCTGTCCCTGCTCGGTATCGCTGTGACGCCGGGGCTGCACGGTGCACCGCTGAACCTGTCCAACGCGCCACTCTTTCTGGGTGTAAGCGTGGACCCGAACGTGTTCTTCATGGTGGACGACTCCGGGTCCATGGACTGGGAAATGCTGACGCGTCCCCACGAGTACTACGTCAACTACTGGGAGAACGGTGGCGTGGCACGCAACAACGACGGGCTCTGGGAAGTGTTTTCCAGTACCGGATCGTGCACCGGGCGACGTTCCTACACGTACATCTACGACACGTCCGACGACGCCTACAGCTCCTGCACCTATCCCAATGCCCAGTTGCAGCCCGAGGCCCATGTGCGTGACTGGCGCGGCCGCTCGCCGCAGTTCAACCTGATGTACTACGACCCGGAGCAGACCTATGTGCCCTGGCAGGGCATGCCCAATGCCAGCTTCACCGCCGCACGCAGCAATCCCCAGCCCGGCACCGCCGGTTACAGCGTCACCCGCAATCTGACAGGCTTCGTGTACCACGTGGCAATTGACGATCACGGCTTCTCGGGCGTGCGCCCGGCCGGCCCGACCACGTCCACCGATGGCGCCAATGGCATGGTGGATCTGTGGGATTCGCGCGTCGAGTACGCCGTGGGGGCAACGGAAATCGGTCGTCGCGAATTGACCACGACCACGGCTGCCGGCATGGATGCGCTGAATACCAATTGCACCCTGACGCATGCGCAGGCCGGCACGCCCTACGCCGCCTGCTTCGGGACCACGGCGGCCACCACCACCATTTCCGGCGCAGCCGTGGATCAGTACGGCCGTACAGTGGCCGAGACCCAGCAGAACATCGCCAACTGGTACCAGTACTCACGCCGCCGCTCCCTCGTCACCAAGGGCGCCATCGCCGCAGTGATCTCCGCGTCGCCGGGTTTTCGCTTCGGCCTGAGCGTGATCAACAATTTCGCGACGCTGTTCGTGCAGATGCCGGGCGCGGCCGTGGTGGAGTACTCGACTCACAACAATGCGCTGCTCGACAGTCTCTACAGCTATGCCTGGCCCGCGCTGGGCACGCCGCTTCGCCGCGGGCTGGAACGTGTCGGGCGCTATTACGACAATGTGCTGGCCATGACGGATCCTATCATTTCGGCCTGTCAGCAGAACTTCTCCGTGCTTTTCACGGACGGCTTCTGGGACGGGCCCAATCCGGTGGGCGCGATCGGCAATGCCGACGGCGATTCCAACTCGCCCACGCTGGCCGACGTGGCGCGCTATTACTACAACCTCGATCTCAGCCCCTTGCCCAATCAGGTGCCGACGAGCCTGCTGGATGACAACAACAAGCAGCATATGGTGACCTTCACCGTGGCCTTCGGCGTCAACGGCCTGCTGGTGGACACGGACAGCGACGGCTGGCCGAATCCCCCGCTGGCGGTCAATGGCAACTGGGGCAATCCCTTCAGTGGCGATCCGCAGAAGATCGATGATCTCTGGCACGCCGCCTACAACAGCAAGGGCGTGTTCGTGGCCGCGCAGTCCCCGCAGGAAGTCGTCGATTCCATTCAGGATGCGCTGGCCAATATCGCGGACCGCGTCGGTTCGTCCGCTTCGGTGGCCACCAACTCCGGCACGCAGAACGCCGGCAGCTATCTCTATCAGGCGCGCTTCGACAGCGCCGACTGGAGCGGCCAGTTGCTGGCCTTCGCCATCAACGAGGACGGCAGTGTCGACCCGGTGCCCGACTGGAATGCCGCCGATGTGCTGAACAGCCAGAACTACAACACAGGGCGCGAGATCATCACCTTCAACCCACTGGCCGACGTGATTCCAGGCGGTGCGCCAGAGGGGCAGGGCGTGGCCTTCCGCTGGCCGGGGAGCTACCAGTCGCCCAATGCCTTGACTGATCTTTCCACCGCGCAGATCACGCGGCTGCTGACCAATGCGCCGCATCCGGCGGCCACGGCCATCGCGGCGCAGATCACGGCCAATCAGAACTACGGACAGGCGATCACGGACTACCTGCGCGGCCAGACCACCAACGAGGGCATCGGCTACGAGTTCCGTGTCCGCAACAGCGTACTGGGCGATATCGTCAACTCCGACCCGCGCTATGTCGGCGCGCCCTCGTTCCGTTACCCGGAGAGCGTGGCGCCCAAGTCCTACGCGGCCTTCAAGACGGCCAATGCCAATCGCGATGCGATTGTCTACGTGGGGGCCAATGACGGCATGCTGCACGTCTTTGACGAAGTGACCGGCGCGGAGCGCATCGCCTATGTGCCGCATGCGGTGTTCCGCAACCTTTACTCGCTGGCACGTCAGGACTACTCCCACCGCTACTACGTCGATTCGGGTCCGAACATCGTCGATGCCTATCTCGCCACCATGGATGACCCTTCCAGCGTCACCGACGGCCTCTGGCGCAGTGTGCTGGTGGGTGGCCTCGGGGGCGGCGGCCAGGCCGTGTATGCCCTGGATGTGACCGATCCTGACCTGTTTGATGAAGCCAATGCTGCGGATCTGGTGCTGTGGGAATTCGACGACACCGACGACGTGGACCTGGGCTATACCTATGGCAAACCGCAGATCGCGAAGATGGCCAACGGGCGCTGGGCGGCGGTGTTCGGCAATGGCTACAACAACACCGAGGCCGACGGCAATGCCAGCAGCACCGGGCGTGCCGCGTTGTATGTGGTCGACCTTGAAACCGGCGCGCTGATCCGCAAGCTCAACTCTAATTCAGGGGCGGCGGCGACGCCCAATGGTCTGGCCTCGCCCACCCTGGTGGACTACAACGGGGATCTGGTCGTCGACCTCATATATGCCGGGGATCTGCTGGGCAACGTGTGGAAGTTCGACGTGACCGACGCCAATCCCGCACAGTGGGACAGCGACTACAAGTCGGGCGCCAATCCGCGCCCCCTTTTCACCACCACGGCCAATCAGCCCATCACGACACAGCTGCAAGTCACGTTTCACCCTGACGGGCTGGATGGCTTCATGGTGTACTTCGGCACCGGCAAGTATCTCGAGATCACCGACAATCAACCGCTGGGACAGACGACACAGGCTTTCTATGGCATCTGGGACAAGAACCTGGCCTCACTGACTGTGTTCGACAGCTCGGACCTGGTGCTGCAAACCATCAACAATCAGTATCTCGAGGAGTTCGACACCGACGAGGACGGCAGCGATGACACCAGTTACACCCTGCGCGAACTGTCCGACAACGATGTGGATTTCGCCTCCGACATGGGCTGGAAGCTCAATCTCATGCCGGTGCTCGTGGAAGGCGTGGCGAATGCGAGCAACTTCGGCGAGCGCCAGGTCAGCAATGCCGTGGTGCGCGATGGTCGCGTCATCTTCACGACGCTGATACCTTCCCAATTGCCCTGCGACTTCGGGGGCAGCAGTTTCGTGATGCAGGTGAACTACCGCGACGGCGGCGCGCTGGGCTTCCCGGCCTTCGACCTCAATGGCGATGGAGTCTTCGACGAAGTGGACACGAATGCCTCGGGCCGCATGTCGGATGTCGGTATCGTGCCCACGCTGAGCATCCTGTCGGATGCTGACCGCGACGTGGCCTTCGGCAGCGGCAGCAGTGGCGATGTCGATGTCTTCGAATTGAATACCAGCACGATGGCCACTGGCAGACAGTCTTGGCGGCAACTGGATTAGCGGGCGCTGCCCAGGAGTAAGCACATCATGAAACGCGCGGGCCTCTCTTTCTTGTTCCTCTGGCTGGACGGCCTGGCCCTGGTGGCCACGGGGCAGGAGATTCGCCAGGGCACCATTGAGAACCTGAATCAGGACAACGGCTCCCTGACCATTTCCGGGCAGGTGCTGCCTTACTCCGATGCGGTCACGCAGGTCTTCCTCGAAGAGCGGCAGATCTCGGCCTCCCGAATCGACCTCGGCATGGTGGTCAGGTACACTCTGGACGCGTCGGGGACCCTCTGGCGTATCGAGCTGATCGGGCCCCATGACAAGCTGATGGAGCTGCAGCAGCACTGACCTCCATCGGTCCGCCCATCGTGCAATGGCGGGCACGCCGTGCCGCCCGCGCAGGAGTCTTACGTGACAGCAGCCAGACACCCCGCCCAGCGCGGCTTTACCTTGATAGAACTGATGATCGTGGTAGCGATACTCGGCGTTCTGGCCTCCATCGCGCTGCCCGCCTACCAGCAGAGTGTGCGTGCCGGTGCCCGCTCCGAGGCCCAGAGCATGCTGCTGAAGGTCGCGGCCAATCAGGAGCGCTTCTATTCGGACAACAACAGTTACTCCACCAATGCCGACCCGCTTTCCAGTCCCGCCGTGGCGACGCTGACCTCGCAGAACGGCCTTTACCAGGTGTCAGTCGCTGCCTGCAGTGGCGGAACGATCGGCAACTGCTTCCTGGCCACAGCCACCCCCCAGGGCAATCAGACCTCGGACTCCTGCACCACACTCACCATCACCAATACCGGCCTGCGCGGCGCCACCGGCGACAGCGTCGAGAATTGCTGGCGCTGAGTCTCGTTACGGGCAGGTGAGGGGGTTTCCTGCACTGTCCTCGTCGATGCCGTCGCCGTCGCTGTCACGTGACAGCCGCACGCGCCCGGTGGCATTGACCACGAGTTGGCGAGCGAAGCGGACTTCCCGCGACGCCGGGCACCACGTGAAATTGCCGCTCTGATGGCGCATGAACCCGCTGGGCTCGACCTGCAGGTACGGGCGACTGCCGAACGCTCGCCACTGCAGCGTTTCCCCCGCTGGCAGCGGGCCGTGGAGCCGGATCACCTCGTCATCCTGATTCACCCGCCGATCCCCGTTGCGATCACTGAACATCATGCTGCCCTGCTGCCAGCTGCCGCCACAGCGCAGTTGATCGACAGTGGGGCACAGACTCACCCACTGCTGTCGCGCCGCTGCCGTGCTGCGCGCGAGAGCGATCTGTGTCGCCAGGCTGCGGGTGATCTGCCGAGCTCGCACTGCCTCGGTCCAGTGGTCCAGATCCGGCAGCGCGATGCCCAGCAGGATGCCCAGCAGGCCCAGTGTCAGCAGGATTTCCAACAGCGTCATGCCTGCGTTGCGGCCCATCTCGTTCACCTCCCTGTGATAGAGTTGCATGCTTTCAGCATAGTGCCGAAGATGCCATTGCGCTTGCAGGAGACGTGATCGATTGAGCAGTGATTTTCAGATAGTGGGTGGGGGAGTGATCGGTCTGCTGACGGCGCGCGAACTAGCCCTGGCAGGCGCGACGGTGACGGTCATCGAACGCAGGACTTGCTGCAGCGAAGCCTCCTGGGCCGGCGGCGGCATTGTCTCGCCTCTCTACCCCTGGCGCTACAGTGCAGCGGTCACTGCTCTGGCATCCCAGGCTCAGGCCAGCTACCCGGGACTCTGCGCAGCGCTGCATGCCGAAACCGGCATCGACCCGGAACACGAGGTGACGGGGCTGTTGCTGCTCGACGCAGAGGATGCTCAGCAGGCCTTGCACTGGGCACGCAGCGTCAGTAAGCCCATGGACGAGTGGCAGACCGGCGCCCTGTACCGGCACGAGAGCGGTCTTGCCGCCGGATTCCAGCATGCGCTGTGGATGCCGGGCATAGCCAATGTCCGCAATCCGCGTCTGGGTCAGGCCTTGACCGCAAGTCTGCGACGACATCCACGCGTGACACTGCTGGAACATACTGCAGTGCTGGGCGTGGACTGGGTGACCGGCAGTGGTGCACGGCGCATTCGCGCCCTGCAGCTGGAAGAGGCCGGGGTACCGCGCAGGCTGCCTGCGACGCAGGTGATCATCGCGGCCGGCGCGTGGTCCGGTCGGCTGCTCCAGCTGGCGCAGGTCAGCGTGCCCGTGACGCCGGTGAAGGGGCAGATGCTGCTCTACGAAGCACCGCAGCGCCTCCTGCACAGCATGGTGCTCCACGCCGGCCGCTACCTGATTCCTCGGCGCGATCGGCACATACTGGTGGGAAGCACGCTGGAGTACGCGGATTTCGACAAGACAACGACGGAAGAGGGCCTGCAAAGTCTGCGGTCATCGGCAATCGCGATGCTGCCGGCCCTGGCGGAACTGCCGGTCAAGCAGCACTGGGCCGGTCTGCGACCTGGGGCGCCGCAGGGCATTCCACGCATTGGTGCCCTGCCGCAGTGGTCCAACCTGCACATCAATGCCGGGCACTTCCGCAACGGCCTGGTGCTGGCGCCTGCTTCGGCGCGTCTGCTGGCTGACTCACTGCTGGGACGCGTGCCACTGATCGACCCTGCGCCCTATGCGCCAGGTCTGCAAGTGTCGCTGTGAATTCGGAGCAGGATTTTCCGTGCTAATTGTTTTCCGCTCAAGGGCGGTTGTGCGCGCCAATTTGCGTTTTACTAGTGTGAAGTGTTTGGCGGACAATATCGCACCTGTCAGCCAATAGCCATCGTCGCGCTGGCGCCGCAGGAATGCAGCAAACTCACTCATGGGATGTGTATGCCAGAGCAGTTAACGGTCGTGATGGCGCAGCTGAATCTGCTGGTCGGGGATATCCAGGGCAATACCGACGCGCTGCTCGATCATGCGCGCCGCGCCCGCGACGAGCTGGGCGCCGACATCGTCGCCTTTCCGGAGCTGACACTCACTGCGTATCCCCCTGAGGATCTGCTTCTGCGTCCCAGTCTGGAGATCCGCACCCGCCGCGCCCTGCAGCGGATTCTCGATGCCGATCTGGACATCTGCATGATTGTGGGACACCCGCTGCATCAGGACGGGCGACTCTACAATGCGCTCTCCGTCATCAAGGGGCGCGCAGTGCTCGCGCAGTATCGCAAGCAATGCCTGCCCAATTATCAGGTGTTCGATGAGCGCCGCTATTTCACACCGGGCGCGGGCCCCTGCGTGCTGGAAATCAAGGGCGTGCGTGTAGGCTTCACCATCTGCGAGGACATGTGGGAGACCGCCCCCACGCAGCAGGTGGCCGCAGCGGGCGCCGAGCTGCTCATCAACATCAATGCCTCGCCCTTCCATCGCGACAAGCAGCGCGAGCGCGAGACCCTGCTGGCACAACGCGCCTGCAGTGCGCGCATGCCCATGGTCTACGTCAATCTGGTGGGGGGGCAGGACGAACTAGTGTTCGATGGCAGTTCCTTGGCCGTGGCCGCCACAGGCGAGGTGCAGGTGCGTGCGCCGTCCTTTGTGCCTGGGCTGTTTCCCGTGCACCTGCGACGCAACGAGCAGAGCCTGGTCATTGCCGCTGCAACGCAGGACCTGGCCACCCTGGATACGACAGAGGAAGCGCTTTACAAGGCTTTGGTCCTTGGCGTGCGTGACTACGTCGGCAAGAATCGCTTCAAGGGCGTTGTGCTCGGCCTTTCCGGCGGCATTGATTCCGCGCTCACTCTCGCTGTCGCTGTCGATGCCCTTGGCAGGGACAAGGTGCTGGCAGTAATGATGCCCTTTGCCTACACCTCGCAGTTGAGTCTGGACGAAGCCAGTGCCCAGGCCGCACGGCTGGGCGTGCAGTACCGGGTACTGTCGATTGAGGATGCATACAACAGTTTTGTCGACACCCTGAGCGCGGAATTCACTGGCTTGCCCGTGGATGTCACCGAGCAGAACATCCAGGCCCGTTGCCGGGGTGTGCTGCTGATGGCGATCTCCAACAAGAAGGGCCTGCTGGTGTTGACCACGGGCAACAAGAGTGAAGTGGCCGTGGGCTATTGCACGCTTTACGGTGACATGGCCGGCGGCTTCGATGTGCTCAAGGATGTGCCCAAGACGATGGTCTATCGTCTGTGTGAATGGCGCAACGGGCAAGGCGATGCGGTCGGTTCGCCTGTCATTCCTGCCGCCGTGATCGCCCGGGCGCCCTCTGCGGAGCTGGCGCCAGGGCAGGTGGATCAGGACAGTCTGCCGCCTTATGACGTGCTTGATGCGATCCTGGAGCTTTACGTGGAACAGGACTGCAGTGCCGCCGAGATCATCGCCCACGGATTCCCCGAGCCCGTGGTGCGGCGCGTGCTGCGCCTGGTGGACATCAACGAATACAAGCGGCGCCAGAGTGCCATCGGCGTGCGTCTGACCCGCCGTGGCTTCGGCCGCGACCGCCGCTACCCCATCACGTCCGGCTGGGAGCTGGGCGACTGACTGCCGCAACCCCGAGGAAGGTGACTCCGTGAAAGAACACATCATCAACACCCTGCATGATTCCCGCGACTACCTGCACCGCTTCATGAATGATGCAGGCAACATCGAGGCAATCGCCCGTGCCGCGTCAGTCATGATCGCGACGCTGCACAAGGGGCAGACGATCTACAGCTGCGGCAACGGCGGCTCCATGAGCGACGCCATGCATTTCGCCGAGGAACTCACGGGCCGCTATCGACAGAACCGGCGCGGTCTCTCCGCCGCCGCCATCAGCGATGCCGGACACATCAGCTGCGTCGCCAATGATTTCGGCTATGAATACATCTTCTCCCGCTACCTGGAGGCGCGTGCCAGGCCGGGCGATTGCCTGTTGGCGATCAGCACCAGCGGCAGCAGTCGCAATGTCATCAAGGCGGCGGAGTTTGCGCGGGGTAACGGCGTCAGCGTGATCAGCCTGACTGGCGTGGCCGGCTCGGCGCTTGGGGCATTGGCGGACGTGGATATCAGCGCGGGGCAGAGTCGTTTCGCCGATCGTGTGCAGGAAGTGCACATCAAGATCATTCACATCCTGATCGAGCTGATCGAGCGCGAGTTCTGCCCCGAGAACTACTGAGCCTTCAGCCCAGCAGGCCGAAGGTCAGGATATTGAGCAGCGAGCGGGTTTCCTCCGGTGCTTCCATCTCGGGATTCGGCGGCTGCAGCGGGCGCTGTGTCGGTGCCAGCGGGGTGTTGTCGACGTTGTCGCCCAGCAGGCCGAAGGACACGGTGTACAGCAGCGACGGGTTGGTGACCTCGCTGCGCACGATGAAATTCCCATTGCTGTCGATGGCAGGGTGTTCCGGGTAATTGCTCTTGAGAAGACTCAGTGAGGTGTCGGCCAGATCGTCCAGTCCGAGACGCAGATAGGCCTCGATCATGATGGCCATGCCATCGCCCACCAGCGGGCTGCCCTGGAAATTCTCCACGATGTAGCGCCCGCGATTCAGGGCGGCGATATAGGCCCGGCGCTCCAGGTAGTAGTTCGCCACATGCACCTCGTAGGAGGCGAGCATGTTGCGCAGGTAGATCATCCTGGCGCGGGCATCCGCGGCATAGTCGCTGTCGGGGTAAAGCGCCAGCAGCATGGAAAAGTCGGAGAACGCATTGCGCGCGCCGCCTGGGTCCCGCTTGGACGGGTCAGTGGGCAGGAAGCGCGAGATGAAGCCGACATCTTCCGCAAACGAGGCCATGCCCTTCATGTAGTAGGCGTAGTCGATGTTCTGATTGTCCGGATGCAGGCGGATGAAACGGTCTGCAGCGGTGCGGGCGGCCTCGAGGTCCAGGTTGGCGTAGTAGGCATAGATCAGTTCCAGCTGACCCTGCGCGGCGAAGCGGCCGAAGGGGAAGCGGGATTCCAGTGCCTCGTAGGTGGCGATGGCGGCGCGGTAGTTGCGCGCATTCAGCTGGCGCAGAGCGGTGGTGTAGAACTGCTCCTCGGTGTCGAGTCCGGCAAACTCGTCGCGCTCTTCGCCATCGAACAGGGAGCACGCCGCAAGGCTCAGGCACAGACTCAACAGGATCAGGATTCTCACGCGACTTGGACCTCTGGCGCCCCAGCGGTCGAGCCGCAGGCGAAAACAAGTGAAATCTGCGGAGGCTTTCATGGCTATAATGCCCGCCGCTCCAACAGGAGCTTGGCTGTCTGCAGCCTCGTCCGGTTGGGCCGTATTTAACCACAGCCGCCAGCGCAAACCCAAGGTGTGGTGCCGTCTTTGTCGGGCGGTGCTGGCGCCGCCTGCCATCAGTGAGTGATCCACCGCCATGACGACACGAATTTCTCTGCAAGCCCTGGTCACCCCGGCCCTCGACGGGGCTCGCCTTGATCAGGCTGCGGCCGCGCTGTTCCCTGACTACTCCAGAGGGCGACTGCAGCAGTGGATCAAGGAGGGCGGCCTGCTGGTCAATGGCAGGCAGTTGCGCGGCAAGGACCGGATCAATGCGGGCGATGCCCTGGTGCTCGAGACCGAACTGGCCTCCGAGGAGACCCACGAGCCCGAGGCCATCGCTCTGGACATCGTCCACGAAGACGACGATGTGATCGTGCTGAACAAGCCCGTCAACACGGTGGTGCACCCTGCGGCCGGCAATCGTACCGGCACCCTGCTCAATGCGCTGCTGCATCATTGCCCGGCGTTGCGGGAGATTCCTCGTGCGGGCATCGTGCATCGACTGGACAAGGACACCACCGGGTTGATGGTGGTCGCCAAGACGCTGCAGGCGCATCGACAGCTCGTCAAGCAACTGCAGCGCCGGGAGGTCGAGCGCGAGTATGAGGCCATCGTGATCGGCGTCATGACCGGCGGCGGCACCGTGGACCTGCCCCTGGGCCGGCATCCCGTGCATCGCCAGAAGCGCGCCGTGATCGAGAACGGCAAGGAAGCCGTGACGCATTACCGCGTGCTCAATCGCTTTCATGCGCACACCCATATTCTGGTCAAGCTGGAAACGGGCCGCACCCACCAGATCCGCGTGCACATGAGTCACATCCGTTACCCGCTGGTCGGTGACCCGCTCTACGGCGGTCGCCTGCAGATTCCGCGCGGCTGCAGCAATGCGCTGGCGGATGCCATCAAGCAGTTTCGGCGCCAGGCCCTCCACGCACGCAGGCTTGGTTTCGAGCATCCGAGCACCGGCGAATACATGAGCTGGGAGGCGGAGTTGCCCTCCGACGTGCAGGCGCTGCTCGCCGTGATGCAGGCCGATCAATGAGCGGCCCCCGGCTGCATACACCAGACTGGCACGTGCCCGGCAATGTCATCGCACGGGTGTCGAATCGCCATGGCGGGGTCTCGGCCGCACCCTTTGACAGTTTCAATCTCGCCCTGCATGTGGGCGACGACCCAGCCGCGGTGCAGCAGAACCGCGAGCGGCTGTTGCAAGAGCTTCCGGCAGGCATGTGTGTGCAGTGGCTGGAGCAGGTGCACGGCACGACCGTGGTCGATGCGGATTGGCAGTCGCCCCAGCGTTGCGGCGACGCCGTCTATGTCGACAAGCCCGGTCTCGCCGGTGCCGTGCTCACGGCGGATTGCCTTCCTGTCTTCTTCGCTGCCCGCAGTGGGCGCCGTGTTGCGGTGGCCCATGCCGGCTGGCGCGGACTGGCGGCCGGCATCCTCGAAACGACGCTCGCGCGCTTCGCCGATGCCCCTGACGATGTCGTCACCTGGCTGGGGCCTGCCATCGGCGTGTGTCATTTCGAAGTGGGCTTGGAAGTGCGGGACATTTTCCTGGACGCCTGCGCCACGGCTTCGCAGCGTCAGCACATGCAGGCCATGGCGTTCCGCCCGGCGGCCAGGGCCGACAAATGTCATGCCGATCTCTACGCCCTGGCGCGCCTCCGCCTGCAGACAGCCGGGGTGCGCGAGGTCGGTGGTGGCGGCTTGTGCACCCACTGCGACGCGGCGCATTACTACTCCTTTCGACGGGATGGTCGCACCGGCCGCTTCGTCAGCATCGTAGGCCTTGCGCCAGATCAACACTGATCCCCCCGTTCGCTGCTTGAATTGCGCCTGCCAGTCCGCATTAAAGGGGACATTCCAACGCGCAATCGACACCGTCGCTTGCGCCAATGACTGCCAATCCGGGAACACGTTTTCCCCAGGGGACTTCACATGCGCATGGATCAACTGACCAGCAAGCTGCAGGCGGCCTTGTCTGACGCTCAATCGCTGGCCGTCGGCAACGACAACAATTTCATCGAACCTGTTCACCTCGTCATCGCCCTGCTGGACCAGAAGGGCGGCTCCGTGCGTCAGTTGCTGGCGCAGACAGGATTCACCATCACCGATCTGCGTGCCGGCCTGCAGCAGATCCTCGATCGCCTGCCCAAGGTGCAGGGCAATGGTGGTGACGTGGCGCCCTCCAATGAACTCGGACGTCTGCTCAACCTTGCTGACAAGCATGCCCAGAAGAAGGGCGACAAGTTCATCGCCAGCGAGTCCGTGATTCTGGCCGCCATGAGCGACAAGGGCGAGCTTGGCCGGCTGCTCAATTCCTACGGCGTCAGCGAGAAGGCGCTGGAGAACGCCATCGCCAATCTGCGTGGCGGCGACAAGGTCAGCGATGCCAGTGCCGAGGAATCCCGCCAGGCCTTGTCGCGCTTCTGTGTGGACTTGACCGAGCGGGCGGAGAAGGGCGAGCTGGACCCGGTGATCGGCCGCGACAGCGAGATACGCCGCACGATTCAGGTGCTGCAGCGTCGCACCAAGAACAATCCTGTGCTGATCGGGGAGCCCGGGGTGGGCAAGACCGCCATCCTGGAGGGGCTCGCCCAGCGCATCGTCAACGGTGAGGTGCCGGAGGGGCTCAAGGACAAGCGCATCCTTGCGCTCGACATGGGTTCGCTGATCGCAGGCGCGAAGTTTCGCGGGGAATTCGAGGAGCGCCTGAAGGGGGTGCTGAACGAGCTGTCCAAGCAGGAAGGCTCGGTGATTCTGTTCATCGACGAGTTGCACACCATGGTCGGTGCCGGCAAGGCAGAAGGCGCCATGGATGCCGGCAACATGCTCAAGCCTGCGCTGGCCCGCGGCGAACTGCACTGCGTGGGCGCCACCACGCTGGACGAATACCGCAAGTACATCGAGAAGGACGCCGCACTGGAGCGCCGCTTCCAGAAGGTGCTGGTGGACGAACCTTCCGAAGAGGACACCATCGCCATCCTGCGGGGTCTTAAGGAGCGCTACGAAGTGCACCACGGCGTGCAGATCTCCGATGCTGCCATAATCGCGGCAGCGCGACTGTCGACTCGTTACATTCCTGACCGACAGTTGCCGGACAAGGCCATCGATCTGATTGATGAAGCTGCCAGCCTGATCCGCATGGAGATCGACTCCAAGCCCGAGGACATGGATCGCCTGGAGCGCCGACTGATTCAGCTGAAGATCGAACGTGAGGCGCTGAAGAAGGAAGAGGACGACGCCTCGCGCAAGCGCCTCGAGAAACTGGCGGAGGAGATTCGCAAGCTCGAGACTGAGTACGCCGATCTAGAGGAGATCTGGAAGTCGGAGAAGGCCTCCGTGCAGGGTGCCCAGTCCATCAAGAGCAATCTGGAACGGGCGCGCAACGAGCTGGAACTGGCACGCCGTGCCGGTGACCTGGCGCGCATGTCCGAACTGCAGTACGGCATCATCCCGAATCTCGAGAAAACCCTGGAGGCCTCGGCGCAATCGGACATGAAGGACATGCGCCTGCTGCGCAACCGTGTCACCGACGAAGAGATTGCCGAGGTGGTGTCGCGCTGGACGGGTATTCCCGTCGCGAAGATGCTGCAGGGCGACAAGCAGAAACTGCTGAGCATGGAAGAGGCCCTGCACAAGCGCGTCATCGGCCAGCACGAAGCCGTCAACGCGGTCGCCAACGCCGTGCGCCGTTCGCGCTCAGGCTTGTCCGATCCGAATCGGCCGAACGGGTCCTTTCTGTTCCTCGGCCCGACCGGCGTTGGCAAGACGGAGCTGTGCAAGGCTCTGGCCGAGTTTCTGTTCGATACCGAAGAAGCGATGGTGCGCATCGACATGTCGGAATTCATGGAGCAGCACTCGGTGGCCCGCCTGATCGGAGCACCGCCCGGGTATGTCGGCTATGAAGAGGGCGGCTACCTCACCGAGGCCGTGCGCAGGCGTCCATACTCTGTCCTGTTGCTGGACGAAGTGGAGAAGGCACACCCGGATGTCTTCAACATCCTGCTGCAGGTGATGGATGACGGCCGTCTGACCGATGGACACGGCCGCACCGTGGACTTCCGCAACACGGTCATCGTGATGACGTCCAACCTCGGCTCTGACCGCATTCAGGAGATGATGAGCGAATCAAGCTTGGACGAACGTGCCTACGAGCGGGTGAAGGCCGAGGTGCTTTCGGTGGTCGTGCGGCATTTCTCGCCCGAATTCGTGAACCGCATCGACGAGACCGTGGTGTTTCATCCCTTGCAGCAGGCGCAGATCCGCGCGATTGCCGATATCCAGATCGCGCTGCTCAACAAGCGTCTGCAGGACAACGATCTGCGTCTGGAAGTCAGCGAGCGAGTGCTGGACAAGATTGCGCGCCTTGGCTACGACCCGGTCTACGGCGCTCGTCCGCTCAAGCGGGCCATCCAGAACTGGTTGGAGAATGCGCTGGCGCAGCAAGTCATCAAGGGGGACTACGAGCCGGGTGACTGCATCGTCGTGGATGTGCGCGACGACGTGTTCACCTTTGGCAAGAAGTGATCCGCCACGTGGCAGGTTCGGTCCGCAAGCCTTCATTGGCTTGACTTTCAAGCAAATGCTGGGACAATTGGCCCCGCTTTGTTTGCAGACTGAACAGACCACTCTCTCATCCGGTCTGTCTCAGCAGCCCCCGGCATAAAGTGTCGGGGGCTATGACAATCCTAGGTGTCATACCACGTCCACCTTAGGCTCCGATGCGTTACCGCGCGACGAGCCGCCCTGCGTCAGGCAAGCCACAAAGCAGCGCCCTGTGTGCGCACGTGTCTCGCCTGACATATCCCTGAAATGTAAGTTGATCAGCATGCCGGCACCCTCGCCATGTGGGTGCATTCTCATTGCCATTGGACGGTGGGCCGGGCCGGCAGGCGAGACAGTACAGAGGTCAAAAAAGTGGAACTTCTATCCGGTGGTGAAATGCTCATGCGTGCCTTGCACGATGAGGGAGTCGAGCTGATCTGGGGTTACCCTGGCGGCGCCGTCCTGCACATCTATGATGCCTTGTTCAAGCAGGACAAGGTGGAGCACATTCTGGTGCGTCACGAACAGGCCGCGACACATGCGGCAGACGGCTATGCCCGTGCCACCGGCAAGCCCGGTGTGGTGCTGGTCACCTCGGGTCCGGGCGCCACCAATGCCATCACCGGCATTGCGACGGCGTTCATGGACTCCATTCCGCTGGTGGTGATTTCCGGTCAGGTCGACAGTTCCCTGATCGGGTCCGATGGTTTTCAGGAAACCGACATGGTCGGCATTTCCCGTCCGATCGTGAAGCACAGCTTCATGGTGCAGAACCCGGAAGACATCCCGATGGTGGTCAAGAAGGCCTTCTACATTGCCACGACCGGGCGTCCCGGCCCGGTGGTCATCGACATCCCCAAGGATGTCACCGATCCTTCGCGCAAGTTCAAGTACCAGTATCCGGAGTCCGTGAAACTGCGCTCCTACGCCGTTCCGGGGAAGGGGCACACCGGTCAGATCAAGAAGGCCGTGGAGATTCTCCTGGCCGCCAAGCGTCCGGTCATCTACACCGGTGGTGGGGTCGTCCAGGGTGAGGGCAGCGCCTTGCTGACGCAGTTGGCGAAGCATCTGGGTTACCCCGTCACCAACACGCTGATGGGTCTTGGAGCATTCCCTGCGACGGATCCGCAGTTCCTCGGCATGCTCGGGATGCACGGCACCTATGAAGCCAACATGGCCATGCACTTCAGCGATGTGGTGCTGGGCATCGGTGCGCGCTTTGACGACAGGGTGACCAACTCCATTGCCAAATTCTGTCCCGGCGCGAAGATTCTGCACGTTGACATCGATCCAGCCTCCATTTCCAAGACGGTGGTCGCCGACGTGCCCATCGTCGGCGCGGTGACGAGTGTCCTGGAAGAGATGCTGGAGTTGATTCGTCAGTCTGACACCAAGGTCGATCGCGCTGCGATTGAACAGTGGTGGAAGCAGATCGAGGGCTGGCGCGAACGCGATTGCCTCAAGGTCACGCCGGCACCGGATGACATCATCAAGCCGCAGCAGGTCATTCAATGCCTTTATGAGATCACCAATGGCGATGCCTACGTGTCGTCTGATGTCGGTCAGCACCAGATGTTCGCTGCCCAGTACTACAAATTCGACAAGCCGCGCCGCTGGATCAACTCCGGCGGTCTGGGCACCATGGGTTTCGGCTTTCCGGCAGCCATGGGCGTGCAGCTGGCATTCCCGGATGCGGTCTCTGTCTGTGTGACCGGCGAAGGCAGTATCCAGATGAACATTCAGGAACTGGCCACCTGCCTGCAATACCAGTTGCCGGTGAAGATCGTGTGTCTGAACAATCAAGCGCTTGGCATGGTGAAGCAGTGGCAGGACATGCAGTACGGCGGGCGCTATTCGCACAGCACCTACTCGGAATCGCTGCCTGACTTCATCAAGCTGGTGGAAGCCTACGGCCATGTCGGCGTGCGCATCGACAAACTGTCCGAACTGAAGCAGAAGATGACGGAAGCGTTTGCGCTGAAGGATCGCCTGGTCTTCATCGATGTCCTGGTCGACCCGATGGAGCACGTCTATCCGATGGCCATCAAGGGTGGTGCGATGAAGGACATGTATCTGAGCAAGACGGAGAGAACCTGAGATGAGACACATTATTTCCATGTTGCTGGAAAATGAGCCTGGCGCTTTGTCACGGGTTGTCGGACTGTTTTCACAGCGCAATTACAACATCGAGTCGCTGACCGTGGCACCGACAGAGGATCACACACTGTCGCGCCTGACCATCACGACCATGGGCGATGATCGCAAGATCGAACAGATCACCAAGCACCTGAACAAACTGGTGGATGTGGTGAAGCTGGTGGATCTGACCGAAGGGGCGCACATCGAGCGTGAGCTGATGCTGATCAAGGTCAAGGCGACGGGTGCGCAACGTGACGAGATCAAACGCACCACCGACATTTTCCGCGGTCAGGTGGTCGATGTGACCAGCACCATCTACAGCATCCAGCTGGTGGGCACCTCCGAGAAACTCGATGGCTTTCTCGCTGCGATTTCCGGGACGACCATTCTGGAAGTGGCTCGCACGGGAGTGTCCGGCATATCACGCGGCGAGAAGGTGCTCAGCGTCTGAGTTGTCGAGCGTTTGCGAGAGAAATGAAAAAGGGCCTCGCGGCCCTTTTTCTTTTGCAGTCTTCTGAAGTCGGAATCAGATGATCTTCTTCATCGCAGTCATGTAGGAGCGCAGCTTCTTGCCGACAATTTCGATCGGGTGATTGCGGATGCTCTGATTGACTGCAATCAGCTCGGCGTTGTCCACGCTCATGTCCTTCAGCGTCAGGCCCTTGCCGATCACATCGACATCGATCTTCGCCATGAAGTCCTGCAGCAACGGAACGCAGGCGTGGGAGAACAGGTAGCAGCCGTATTCGGCTGTGTCTGAAATCACCTTGTTCATTTCGTAGAGCTTCTTGCGACCGATCAGGTTGGCGATCAGCGGCGTTTCGTGCAGGGATTCGTAGTAGGCCGATTCTTCGATGATGCCGCTTGCTGTCATGGTCTCGAATGCCAGTTCAACGCCGGCCTTGAGCATGGCCACCATCAGGATGCCATTGTCGTAGTACTCCTGCTCGCTGATTGGCATGCTGCCGGCGACTGACTTCTCGAAGGCTGTCTCTGCGGTGGCCGCGCGCCAGGTCAGCAGCTTGATGTCGTCGTTTGCCCAGTCTTCCATCATGCCGCTGGAGAAGGCACCACTGATGATGTCGTCCATGTGCTTCTGGTAGAGCGGCGCCATGATGTCCTTGAGTTCCGCTGCCAGGCAGTTGGCAACAATCTTGGCAGGGTTGGACAAGCGATCCATCATGTTGGTGATGCCGCCGTGCTTCAGTCCTTCGGACACGACTTCCCAGCCGTGCTGCATCAGCTTGGAGGCATAGGCTGGATCGATGCCTTTCTCGACCATCTTGTTGTAGCAGAGGATGGTGCCCGTCTGCAGCATGCCGCAGAGGATGGTCTGTTCGCCCATCAGGTCCGATTTCACTTCGGCGATGAAGGAGGATTGCAGGACGCCGGCGCGGTGACCGCCGGTGGCCGCCGCATAGGCCTTGGCAATGTCCAGACCCTCGCCGCGCGGGTCGTTCTCGGCGTGTACGGCGATGAGTGTTGGTACGCCAAAGCCGCGCTTGTACTCTTCGCGCACTTCAGTGCCGGGGCACTTCGGCGCTACCATCACGACGGTCAGGTCAGGACGAATCTGCATGCCTTCCTCGACGATGTTGAAGCCGTGGGAGTAGGCGAGGCAGGCGTCCTTCTTCATCAGGGGCATGATCTCCTTGATCACGCTGGTGTGTTGCTTGTCGGGCGTCAGGTTCAGCACGAGGTCAGCACCAGGGATCAGTTCCTCGTAAGTCCCCACCTTGAAGCCATTCTCGGTGGCGTTCTTCCAGGACTGGCGCTTTTCCGCGATCGCCGCAGCGCGCAGGGTGTAGGCGATGTCCAGGCCGCTGTCACGCATGTTCAGACCTTGGTTCAGGCCCTGCGCGCCACAGCCGATGATGACGATCTTCTTGCCGAGCAGCTTGTTGACGCCGTCCGCAAACTCGCTGCGATCCATGAAGCGGCACTTGCCCAGCTCCTGCAGTTGCAGTCGCAGTGGCAGCGTATTGAAGTAATTCATATTCAAGGTCTCCTGTGAAAGTCCTGATTGATGCGCGACGCCAAAGGAAGGTGTCACGTCCTGAAATCCAGTCAGCGCGGATGATAGTGTCATTTGATGATTGCGTAAAACGCTATATATGAAACAATGCGTTGCGAATTTTGCAATTAAGTTGGAGCGGCACCGGAGTTCTCATGGAATTGAAAGAGTTGCAGCTCTACATTCATCTTTGCGGCAGTCTTCATTTTGGCAAGACCAGTCGGGAGCATCACCTCAGTCCGTCGAGTCTCAGCCGGCTCATCAAGAAGCTGGAAGCGGAGGTTGGTCTGCCCTTATTCGAGCGCGACAGCAGATTGGTGCAATTGACTCCGGCAGGCATGTTGTTTCGGGAATATGCTGCTGAATCTCTGCAGCGCTGGGCCGATCTGCAACGCGAGCTTCGCCAGCGATCTGATCGACTCTCCGGGACCTTGAGCATCTTCTGCTCGGTCACTGCGAGCTACAGTTTTCTGCATGAACTGTTGGACCAGTTCCGTTCGCATTATCCGGATGTCGATATTCAGCTGCGAACGGGTGATACGGCGCTTACCATTCAGCGCGTGCTTGATGAGCATGAGGATGTGGGGATAGCGGCATTGCCGGATCTGCTTCCGGAAAAGCTGGCGTTCAGAACGATTCGCGAGTCTCCACTGGTATTCATCGCACCGGCTTCTCCCTCGGCCTTGCGCGAGCAGCTTGATCGTTGCGTGTCCGCGAGTGCCGAGCTGCCCTGGCAACAGTTGCCCCTTGTGCTGTCCGAGACCGGCCTTGCGCGCTCTCGCGTGGATGAGTGGTTTGCTGCCAAAGGCGTGCGGCCTCACATTTATGCCCAGGTTGCAGGCAATGAGGCTATCGTCAGCATGGTGAGTCTTGGCTTTGGCGTAGGAGTCGTACCGCATCTGGTTGTTGAAAACAGTCCGTTGAGCGCGCGAATAGAGACCTTGTCTGTCACGCCTGCCTTGCCTCCGATATCCATTGGTATCTGCACGTTGCGTCGCAAATTGAACAATCCCGTGATCAAGGCTTTCTGGGACATGTCGAGTCTGCATGCCTTGTCGGCGAATGATCTTGAGCGTGGTCCCAGCGTGCTGGACTAAGTGTATAATCGGTCACCTTCGTGCTCTGACAGCCAGTCAGCGCACCTGCGCAGAGGAACCTTCCATACCATGGATTCAGATTACGACAAGGACCAGGAAGCCAGTCTCTTTCCGATTGACGAACACGAGGAAGTCGTGTCGGAAGGCGGGCAGAAGGTGCGGCGGCGAGGTATCTACCTGTTACCCAACCTCTTGACGCTTGGAGCCTTGTTTGCTGGTTTTTTCGCCATCATTGCGGGTATGTCAGGCAACTTCAACGAGGCGGGCTGGGCCATCATGATCGCTGCGGTGATGGATGGTCTTGACGGTCGGGTTGCCCGTCTGACCAATACGCAAAGCGCCTTCGGCGCGCAATTCGACAGTCTCTCCGACATGGTTTCCTTTGGCGTGGCGCCGGCTCTCATCGTTTTCAGCTGGGCCCTATCCTCTCTTGGCCAGGCTGGCTGGGCAGCGAGCTTCATCTATATGTCATGCGCAGCCTTGCGACTCGCTCGCTTCAATGTTCAGCAGGGGACTGTCGACAAGCGCTTTTTCGTGGGGCTGCAGAGTCCTGTTGCAGCGGGCTTGGTCACATTCGCTGTGTGGGTGGGGCACAAGTACCAGGTTGAAATGACTGATGGCATCGCGCTGCTGACGGCCTTGCTCACCAGCTTTACTGGCATATTGATGATTTCGAATTTCCGCTACTACAGCTTCAAGGAAGTGCACTTCAGAGGCACTGTGCCTTACGTCGTATTCCTTCTGGCAGTTGTCATGCTGGTCGTAATCGCGCAAAGCCCTCACGAGGTTCTTTTCACGATGTGCGTCATCTATGCGTGTACAGGACCCTTGATATGGGTTTATCGTCTGCCAAAGGTCAAGGGAAGGAAATCCGCCGAGCCAGGTTCTCCGTAACCAAGCCACGGCCGATGAGCAAAATCTGTTGGCGGTGTTCGAGTAAACAATTGCGCTGTTTGATTGCGAGGATTTCCACATGTTGATCAAGTCCAAGCCCGATATTCTTCCCTCCGAGATCACTCCCGAGTCGGTCTACCTGAGCCGGCGCAAGTTTCTTGTCGACGGGACGGGCCTGGCGCTCGGATTCGCGGCAGGTGGATTGTCCACTCAAGCGCTTGGAGCTGATGGTGATGGACTGCGCGCTCGAGCCCCTGCCGATATGGTTCGTAGCGCGCCTGCGCCATGGTGGGAGCCGAAGTTTGCGTCTATATCGCCTGTCGCCCAGGGCGGGCCGTTTTCGACTGAAGAAGCTCTGACTCCATACAGTGATGTTGTTTCATACAACAATTTTTACGAGTTCGGTGTGGAGAAAGGAGACCCGATTGCAAACTCAGGGCAATTTGAGGCTGATCCTTGGTCGGTAACCATAGAAGGGGAGGTGGACAAGCCGGGCATCTATAACCTGGAGGACATACTCAAGCCACACGCGTTGGAAGAGAGAATCTACAGGCTTCGATGTGTAGAGAGATGGTCGATGGTAATTCCGTGGGTAGGATTCCCGCTTGCTGATTTGATCAAGCAGTTTCAGCCGAATTCCAAGGCCAAGTATGTCCAGTTTTTCACCTTGTTTGATCCATCGCAGATGCCTGGCCAGCGTTCGAGATTTTCCACTATCAGTTGGCCGTATAGAGAAGCGTTGCGAATTGATGAAGCGGTGCATCCCTTGAGCTTTATCGCGGTTGGGCTGTACGGGAACTATCTTCCTCCGCAAAATGGAGCGCCACTGCGATTAGTGGTTCCATGGAAGTATGGGTTCAAGAGCATCAAATCCATCGTCAAGGTTCGATTTAGTGAAGTTGAGCCGGAAACAAGTTGGAATATGCTGGCGCCGGAAGAGTATGGTTTTTACGCTAATGTGAACCCGGAAGTTCACCACCCACGCTGGCGTCAGGACATGGAGACAAGACTCCCTCAGAGCCTGCTGGGATCAACCCGAATGAAGACAGAAATGTTCAATGGCTATGGCGAACAGGTCGCGTCTTTATACTCTGGAATGGATCTCGCCAGGTTTTACTGATGCTTCGTAGAAATTGAAATGGCGTCAATACTTCGACCGAGGCTGACGCTGTGTGTGCATCCTTTCTGTGTTGCGCCATTTTTTTTCCTCTTTTACGCAGCATTTCAAAATGACTTGGGGCCTGACCCGGCAGATGAGCTCGCTGTCAGAACTGGTGAGTGGGCTTTAAAGTTCTTGATTCTGTCCTTGTGCATCACGCCGGTTCGCAAAATATTCAATCTATACTTGATTGCACCGCTAAGGAGAACCTTTGGGCTCTACTCCTTTTTTTACGCATCCTTGCATGTATCCGTTTATGTGGTTTTTCTTCTTCAGTTCCGCTGGGTTGAAGTTTTCGAGGATTTGTCTGAAAGGCCCTATATTACGGTAGGTTTTGCGTCGTTCTGCATATTGTTGGTTCTGGCGCTAACCTCCCCCAAGCCTGTCGTCCGGTGGCTTGGTCGCCGATGGGTGGCTATACATGCGTTGGTATACATCTCCGCTTTACTGGCTCTGATGCACCAGTTTTGGATAGTGCGAGCCAGTATTGCGGAATCCGCTTTCTATGCTACTATCTTGCTCCCGGTTTTAGGGTATCGGATTTGGCACAAGTACTTGCGGGTTGGTTAAGTCTAGGTTTAGCAGGTCGGTTGGCTCAAGCTTTTTGGTTTGACGCTGGCAGTTCAAGGTCTGGCTCCTGGTTTGTTTTGTGTAAATAAATCGCTTGCCAACTCTCGAATTGGCCCTATAATACGCCCCGCTCCTGACCACGAAGGTCTAGAGAAAAGTTCTTTAAAAAGTAGAGATTAAGTAATAGAGGTGGGTGTTTGCCTTTGTGATTTTGCACAAATTGCAAGAATATCAAAGGGAAGCAACTGCGTTAATTTATTAAGTTAAAGACAGTAGT
>JACCDP010686865.1_pt1 | contig 42243 bp, 46 predicted proteins | sample 7445841 | NCBI WGS metagenome assembly JACCDP01 (sample SAMN15323441, study PRJNA562643) | freshwater metagenome | isolation source: river surface water | place: USA:Blue River Watershed | collected 2017-08-17 | reverse complement strand
TCCGTTAAATCGTTTTTCTTTGCATATTGACCCAAATGAAGTCTCCATTTTAACGGATCGGAGACATGCGGTGCCTGTAAAAGTTCCATGACTTTTGTTTCTCCTCCATCCTTTCTCTCTTTGTATCCTTCATCACCCTTCTTACCCGCCACTTTCATCTTTGCATGCACAAGTCGGAGAGCAGGTGGGGTAGGCTGTAACACATCTCGGAGTGTCGCAAAGAGAAGAATCTGGACAGACTTCATCGTTGGATTCTTCAAGACAGGCTGATTTTCCAGCAAGATCTCATTAGCCTGTAAAAAACTCTCTTTGTTTTGAAGAACAAATCGGCGGATTCCATCGTGTAAAACTGTGAGTTCTGTATCCACAGCCTTTTTGACTTTTTGTTTGAGAATAGGAATGGAATACAGTTCGGAAATCTTTTTGAGCAAATCTCCTTTGGATTTGGGAGGATTGGATACACCCTTTGCCTGTAAAAACTCCTTGAGTCCTTTGGCGGCTGGAAGTTTCTTCAAAAGATTTCCTGAGAGATCACGAATCGCAGGCCTGTCTAGAGGACAATGGCGAACACAGTAGTTGCGACCTCTTGTTTCATAGGTGGCTTTGGCGGAACAAGAACAGCAATGTTCTACTGACTGCTTTGCTGTAGAAGCACTCTGACCTGCGAGCAAATCATAGTTGTCCCATTGTAACAGTTCCACAGGATTGGAAGAAAGATCCGTATTCTTTCGTTGTAAACAAAACGCAAGGTTGCGGATACCAATATCAAAGGCTAATACAGTTTTTACAGGCATATCTAGTGTTTCTTAGAAGTTTTGTTTAGACGTCTCTTTGATTTTCTCTTTTGTGTCTTTCCACCTTGCTTTGGACCTCGTCCAACTCCTTCTGTCCATTCCTCTCCTCTCTTTTCATAATATTTATTGTAATTTTCTTCTGACATGGGAGCATTCATATTGATTAGATTACGCTTCATATTTGCTACGATGCGATCAGGATTGTATTTGTATTTGATTAACTCTTCTTTTAATTCTTGTAAAGTATTTACTTGCCTTATAAACTTTTGTAAAAGAAGTATGCTTTCATTTTCCATAAATCTTTTTTTTGCAGCAATGTTATTCATATTGCGAGCATGACGAAGCATATTTGTTGTTTCATTGTCCCATTTGTCCACCAAACTTTTAAGTTTTCCAGTAAAATTATTCCCACTCAAGGAAAGGTGCTTTAAAGATGTGGGCAATACTGGAAGTGTTGTTAGTTTAGTATAACTACAAGAAAGCGTCTGAAGTCCACTCGGCAAATCAGGTAAATTTGTGATTGGATTTGAATCACAACGGAGAGAAACTAACGTGTTTGGTAAGACAGGCAAATCACGAATCTTGTTTGATGCACAATTCAGTTCTTCAAGACCTTTTGGTAATTCGGGAAGTTCCGATAGTTTATTATATCCACAATGCAATATTCTCAAATTGGGAGGAAGAGGAGGAAGTGAAGATAAATTTTTAGCATTTACATTCAGTATTCCAGTCACCGCTGCTTCTTGTAATATTCTTTCCATCTCTATTGAAGAAATAGAAATGAACTTCATTTCTTTTCTTTAATACATATGCTCGGTTTGACCGACAGGCTTGTTGCCCATAGGGACAAAGGATCTACCTCTCGGTGAGTTGCGTCCTCCTTCAAAATACGTATTTAATGCCACATTGGCTCTGGGAGCCTTCTGTCTGGGAAGATCAAACGTTCCAAAGAGTTCAGGAGCCTTGTCATAGACTCTCTCTGTGCCGATTCCATCCGCAGCCTGTGTAGGGAAAAAAGCGCAATCCACTTTGTCGCACTTTACAACAGCCGCAGGAGGAGGCACAACAGAAGGATCATCACCATACTGAGCACCTGCCATTCTAGCCTGTCTTGTTCTGGATAGTTGAATGATTTCCTCTGCATTCTTGGTGATCCATTCCTTGACAGGAAACTGAACACCCGCAGGCACGTTCTCATTGCAGTGAGGTCTGTAGTCCGTTACGAGTCTGCCATCTTCCATAGGGGCTGCGTAGCCAGGGAATCGTGAGTCAGGGGAAGGGAAGGTATTTTTCTGGCTGACGGCTGTCTTGTAGGCTGTTCTCTGGGCTTCATACTGACTGATTCCAAAATAGTAGTTGGGTTGTGTAGGTATGCGGAAAAACTGGGAATCCATGTCCACTCTCTGATTGACTCTAGGAATCTATTTCCTACAAAGTTACTGGCCGACTTCCACAGGGAATCCTTCCTCCAAAACTCCATCTGTTCCAGGAACAGCCTCCAGAACACTCACAGATCGCGTTTGTCTCTTCAGAGCATCAATCACATCCTTCTTGTGAGCAGCATTCGGGATTGGAATCCCCTGTCTCTTGGCCTCCGCCTTCAACTCCTTTAACGTCATAGATTCATAGTTTGGCTCTACGCGGGACGGAACCGTAGTATTCTCAGATTCCTTCTCTTCCAAAGCCTGCTTGTAAAAATCCTCATCAGGGATCTGTTCAACCTCATCATTCTCCACGGGCTGTGGAGCGCCAACAGGTTCTACTCGCGCAGGCTGACTGTCATGCTCGTCCATATGCGGATGAGGCACAGCCGCCATTGCCATCATGGTATTCTCCGTGGCCATCTTGAGATCTAAAAGAATGTTCTCCGTAAGACTGACACGCTTCTCTACCTGACCAATCCGACTATACAGATAGAAAAACAAAGCACCAAAGACAAGCGCTAACACTAAACCGATTGTCAAGGTATCACTCAAGCCGTTCATTTCCTCCTTGAGGTTGGGGTTTTCCGGAGTCTAACTTTCCGCAGAAAGGAGAACTGAAAATAACTTAGAACATTTAAATAGAAAAGAATGTCTGAAGCTTATTTTTATTTAGGACATGGAAGCGATTTTTGTGATAGAGAGAAAAAACCTGTAATAAAAACAGTTCCTCCAGGATCTGTTTATATATCAGCAACAGTTTGTGGTATAGTTAATCGTCTAAAATCTGAAAAGCTTTTGACAGAAGCATTTATGAATAAAAACAATGAAGCACTCTTGCGAAATCCTACCCCAGAAGGATTACAAAAGGTTTTTAAAGATCTTATGGATGTATCTACCCTTCATATTCATAAACCCGGTGATACATATGTAGAGAATGAATATTATCCTATAAGTCATCATAAGTTAGGTTATAAAAATAAATGGATAACTAGAACAAACTGGTATGATAACGCGAAGGCACAATACTATTATCTTAATCCATCAGGTATATACCGTTTATCAGATGTACTGAAATTAAAACCAGAGAATATTCCTAAAAACAAAATAATTTCAAAGACAACATTTCTGAATGCCTCTGGCAAAGAAATAACTTCTTTTAAAATAAGCAAGGAAGATGTTCTTTCTTCACTTGAATATGCAATCTATCCAAAACTAACAACTCCAGATAAAAAGAAGTTTTCCTTCTTTACAGACAAAGATATGGACTATATTACAAATAAGTATAAAAAAAAAGCAAGTTATTTATTGGAAAGTTATCCAGGAGTGCACTACAATTTTCTGTGCAGAGTTGTAAAACCAGAGTGTCAGAGGTCTGCGCTTGTCCGCCGCATGGAGTCAGCGGAGAAGTTTGAAACACTTCCAGCAACCTTTGAAAAAACATTAAAAGAAAACAGAAATCAAACTGTAAGCAACTTTTTTAAAACTGCATTTCTAGACAAACAAAGACCTGTAAAAATGCTCACAGACTATTATTATAAACTTCCTCCTAGTATTAAAACAGAAGGTTCAGTTCGATCTGCATTAGAAAAGCAACTTTTTGATGCAGCAAAAACAGAAATTCAGTATCTTTTTAGACCTGAGGAACCTAATTTTTCTATAGTTGAAAAAATATTAAACCATATTTCAGAAACATCTTTATATGAACGTATAGGAGAGATAGAGACTTTATGTAGAACAGAAGCAAAAAAGAGTAATGGAAAAAAGGATGCTCTTTTACAGGATTGTCTACAGTACTTAGAGAAGAAAAAAATAGGCGTTTTAGGAAGTCATATTATGTTTATCTTTGAATCAATGGATCAGACAGATTTAGAAACTAAACTCCAATATGTAGATACATTTTTAAAAGGGATTTCCAAAGAAACACTCGAGAAATATAAAAATGATATTTTTGAAACAATTGAACTTGATCTTCTTGACACAAATAATAATGAAAGAAGGCAATTTTTCCTCAATAATAAAGATTCTATTGTAAAACGCACGTATGATTTGTTGAAACAATATGGAATTCAAAAGAGTTCAGGAGGAAAACGGAAGACTCGAAAACAAAATCAAAATACAAAAAATAAAACGATTTCAAATAGAAAGTAAACCTTTCTCCTTTAAAATCATATCCACACTGCTGACTTCACAAATACCTGTTTGAAGACTATACGTAAAATGAAGATCACCATTCGCTTTCAAAATCACAGGAACACAGAATCGGTGAATCTCAGGAGGTGCTTCTTTGACAAGAGAAAACACATGAGTGCTGATCATGCTAGAAATATTTGATTGTTTCCACAGTTGTTCCAAAAACGTTTTGGCTGTTTTGGTTCCATCAGGAGGGTTTGTGCTGTGAAACAGTTCATCAAAGAGAACAACACCTGTTTGGTTTGGATACTGTCTAGCTCTTTTCAAAATCTCTACAGCAAACTCCACTTCTCTCTCAAACAAGGAACTCTTTCCAGGTCTATCTTCCAACTTCAACCCTGCGGCAATCCAATCTACAGGTTTGAGTTGACAGGATCCAAAGGAATATCCAACTGTTTGTGCTAAGACAAGATTCAATAGAACTCCTCGTAAAAAGGAAGATTTCCCACCTTTGTTAGGGCCTGTTAGCAATCCATGTGTTCCCTCCTGTGAATTCAAACTTACAGTAAAAGGAATACTTTCCTGTAAGAGGGGATCAAACGTGTTTTCAAACAAAATCCCTCCTTTCACAAACTTCACAGGTTTCATACTGGAGACAGCAATCCTGTAAGTCACTTCTGCATCCCCTAACAAACGGAGTGCATATTGAAGACGATAAGGCAAATCCCATGCTTCTGCAAACGAACGGTGAACATCTGAGGATAGCATGGCTCTCTCCGAAAGATCTTCCAACGGATTTTGAAAAGGAATCTTCAAACGGATTCGTTGTAACAAAACGGCTAGACTCTCCACAGCCTGTCCTCTTTTGACCAAATCTTTGTCTACTGTTTGTAAATGCATAGCATTCTGGATTGGTTGCACCATGCTCTGAATGACAGAAAAACTTGTCAAACCAAGTTGCATGAGGTTTCGCGGTGTCCATCCTGCTTGTGCTTGAATGCCCACCATGTTGAACATGAGATCTTTGTATTGTGAAAATGTGATAGGAAGGTGATAGACATAGATCAAAAGAATATAAGGCATCACGAGCAAAAAAACAGGTGTGAAGACAGCGAGCAAAGGAACCACATAGAGTTTGAAATAAGAGAGGAGAAGAAGAACAAAGGGAAATGTATTGATGACAGTGGCCCAAGCCCAAGCCGAGAAAGTTAACTGTTCATAGGAGTTTTTCTCTACATCCGATTTCTGAAAGAAGATCTGTAGATCGGGTTCCAGACTCTTTGCTTCTAGAAAGGATTTCTCCAACAAATCTCTTGTTTCAGCATCCAAGGTTTTTCTCAAATCTTCTACAGCAGTTTGACGACGTCTCAATGCTTCTGGATTGGCTGTAAAAAATCGGAGTTGTTTGGAAAACTGCTGTTTCCCTGCTTCTGTTTGAAATCCTAAAGGATTTACAAGAGTTTCTGCTTGACTCTCCCGAATGACAGTTTCAATCTCCATCTACTGAGAAAAAGAAGGATGAGGAACAAAATTTGAACGCAACTTCTTGTTCCAATCTGCGGTAACGCGAATGGAAAAAACTATGCGATCAAATATAGCGATGTCGGCAGACTCTCCTTCTGTCACAATTGTGAACTCTATCTTGGCTGCCCGAAGCCAAATCCCAGCCACTTCTTCTGTAGACATTCTCACGAAGATTCAAAACCTTCGTGGGATTCTTGATGCAAGAACTCTTTCTTCAGCAAGGAATGGTGGCGATTGGCGACGTGGAGCCGGATCTTCGGGAGGAGGAATGGATTCCCGATGGAGAAGTTCTAGAGGCAGTATGAAGACAAGTTCTTCTACTGGCTCACTCACAGGAGCCAATCTGACTCCTCTTGGTGGCGGCTCAGGTCCTACGACACCCAAGACACCTATTTATACAGGTCCTCCTGTTGGACGGTATCAGAGTCGTTTCCGAAATACATCAGAAGCACTAGAGGAAAAGATTCTGAATCGGATTATTCGGTTGAAACTCAACAAGTTTGGCCCAACAACGTATTCCGATATTCGTGATTTCCTGTTTCAGATTCTGGGCCAAGAGTCAGTAGTAACAGAGGAGGATGGAAGTATTCAAGCAGAGGAAGGGCAGGTGGCAGAGTTTGTGAAGGACTTCATGTTGATGGTCTTCAAGAAAGCAGCATCGGAACAGATTTATTGTGCTTTGTATGCAAAACTCCTTTCAGAGATTGGATGCAAGCATTCTGTCATCTTTGAGGAGATGAATCGTTTGTATAAGAACTACATGGAGATCTTTGAAGAGGCCGATGTGAATGTAGAGGCAGAGGGTATGGCTGCCTTTGAAAAGAAGGTAGCAGAAAAGAAGTATCGCCAAGGCTACAGTCAGTTTATTGCAGAACTCACTCTTCTGGAAGTTCTCACTCCTGAATCTCTCATGGCCACCTTCCAAACTCTCTTTACACAGATTGAGAGACATTCTCGTCTGGATGAGAGGAAGCCTTTGGTGGATGAATATGTGGACTGTCTTCTTCGCATGAGTCGTGTGATGAAGGACAAGCAGTCCCCGTTCTTCCGTAGCCTACGATTTAGGATTTATGATGAAAACAGAGATAGACTCAATACTTTGATTACTGTCAAGGATGGAACCTACAAAAGCCTCACACCGAAGTCCCGATTCTTGATGATGGATGTGCAAGATATTCTCAAAGTATAAATAGAATGGCGGATGAAAATGAAAATGAGGGAGGCCATGAAGAAATACCTGAGAATCTAGCGGATGAATATGTGCAATGGATTCACAAACTTGAAGGTCAGTTTGTTATATTAAAACCTGAATATTGGGATCAAACAATTGAAGGATTTTCTGTTTCTCCGAATGGAAATCCAGAACCTGCCGATCTCCGAATGCCAGATATGGATTGGACAAGAAAAGAGAGGGGGGATGAAACTATCCGATTAACACCCCGTATTGGATATGTAACAGAGATTCGTATAATGTATACTCCAGAAAACGAACCCTATATTGCTGCTGAAGTGCAAACAGATTTTTATTTTCCAAGGCGTCGCCATGGAGATTATGAATTCATTGATCCTTCCTGGTTAACAACCTTCAAAGTTGTTTTACGACCGGATGCTGAGAAACATCCTTACAATGATCAACCTTTGGGAAATCCTTCAGACTTTAAAATTGGAGAAATTGTGGATGATACACATGATCCTGATAATTCGTATTTTATAGTCAGGGAACTAAAATCATATGAAGAGGGAAGATACAATAGCCATGACTTATTGTTTCTCCCCGATGACATGTATGAAGATTTAAAAACTGCACTTCCCTTGACACTTGTGGCGAAATCAGGATTTTTGCCAACAACTTTGCCAAAAAATATAGAGCATGTAGTTTTTTCTCAACTTTCAGGATATCATTCCAGTTATACACCGCGGAATGTTGTCAAAGAAATCCAAGATTGGTTGTATGGAAGCACACAAACACAGGGAGTTGAGGAGGTGAAAATGGAAGCGATTGCATTGAATAATGGACCTCTTCCCTATGGTCCTTCTGAAGAAAACTTTGTAGGTGGAAAACGAAGAGCAAGAAGAAAATCTGTGCGTAAACTAGGAACTCAAATGGCTCGTCGTGGAACTCGCAGATCTAGAGGTATTTTCTCTCGTCTTTATTCTCCCATTGGCCACCTTCTCTCTGCAGGAAAGGAGTCCGTGGGTGCAGTGACCAATACGGCAAAGGGTGTTGTGGGAGAGGGCATTGGCGGCTTGGACAAGATCGGTCGCAGTGTGACGAAGCATGCGAATATGGCAGTGAAGGATGTCTTTACGCGCAAGGGTGGTAAGCGTAGAGGCTCACGCAAGTCTCGCAAGACAAGACGCAATACGAGACGCCGCAGATAAATGAGAGACAAAAAAGAAATCCAATAAAAATTGAGTTTCATCCTTACGGTTTTTACGGCAAGAATGAAAAACAAGAAGTCTGATAGAATGAACCGAACGGCAAAGAAGGAAACTGCTGAGAAGGACAAGTCATCTAGTCGTAAACAACCTCCCCGAAACAAGAAGCGAGGTGGCGGCAAGGGTGGCGATGATGAATCAGTAGATAGTCACGGAAATATCCGTGACCTGATTGCCTACAGTGATACAGAGGAGGAACTCACAAGTTCGGAAGATTCTTCTTATGAATCGGAGACCCCTGAATCGGAGTTGAGCGAAAAGGATCGCAAAGTGATTCGTCGCGAAGCACGAAAGGCTGCTGTCAAAGCCCGAGAGCGCATTCAGCGCAAGTATGCAAAGCCAACAAAGAAGCGCCCTGCAAAGGAGGAGTCTGAAGAGGAAGAATCGGAGGAGGAAGAGCCTCGTCGTCGTCGTTCTCAATACAAGAAGAGGCGTGATGAGGAGTCTGAAGAGGAGGATGAAGAGGAGGACGAGGAGGAAGAGGAAGAGGAAGAGGAGGACGATGAGGAGGAAGAAGAAGAGGACGATGATGGTCCTCCTCCTGAGATTAGCATTAGCATTGGTTCCTTTGGAGATGACCCTATGATGCGGATGATTCCCAAGCGTCACAACATGAAGAAAGAGTCAGAAGAGGTAAAGAAGTTTGTGAAACTTGTGAGCAAGCCTATGCAGGCGAATACGATTGATGATCAGATTGACCAGTTTAAAACCATGGGTGCTGAAAAGCAAAAACAACTGCTCACTGCTCTAGAATACAAATCAACTCACCAAGAGCCCAATATGATGTTCAAGATTCTCACTATGAAACTCCCTCCAGAGACTCAGTCTATGGTTCTTTCCAAGTATCACAACCTTCAGATGCTAGAACCTGGATCAGGAGAGTTCTTCAAACTTCGCAGTTGGCTAGAGAAGTTGACCAGTATTCCGTTTGGCATTTACAAGGAGATTCCTGTAAAGATTGAAGATGGATCAGAGTCCTGCTCCGCTTTCATGGAGCGTGCTCGTCGTTGTCTGGAAGAGGCCATCTACGGTCAGGAAGAAGCCAAGTTGCAAATCATGCAGTTCATTGCGACGAAGATCTCCAATCCTGGTCACCGTGGCCTTTCACTCCTTCTCTCAGGACCTCCAGGCATTGGCAAGACGAGTCTCATCAAGAATGGGATTGCAAAGGCACTCAACTGGCCCTTCCAGTTTATCTCTCTGGGTGGCGACTCCGATGCCACCACTTACACAGGGCACCAACTTGTCTATGAGTCTTCTCATGCAGGAAAGATTGCAAACTCACTTGTGAATGCCAAGAGCATGAGTATGGTTCTCATGTTTGATGAGTTGGACAAGATCAGCACAACTCCGAAAGGCGAGGAAGTGCAGAATATGCTTATCCACCTGACAGATCCTGTTCAGAATGAGGACTTTGAGGACAAGTATCTCGCAGGAGTTCCTCTAGATCTCAGCAAGGTGATGTTTGTCTTCTCAGGAAATGATCTGAACAAGATTGACAAGATTCTCCTGGATCGCATGATGGTAATCAATCTGCAGGGATACCAACAGAAGGATAAGTTGGCGATTGCAGAGAACTTCCTTCTGCCCACGGCTCTGGAGGAGGTGGGTCTCAAGGAGAAGGTGGCTGTCTCCAAGGAAGTCCTAGAGCATGTGCTGCGTGAGTATGCAAATGAGGAGACAGGTGTGCGCGAGTTGAAGCGCTGCATGGAGCAGATCGCACAGAAGATCAATATGCTCCGCATCTTCAATGCAAAGGAACTGCCTTTCCATATCAAGGACTTCTCTCTCCCTTTCGTAGTCAAGAAGGACCATGTGGATCTGTTCCTGAAGAAGAAGACTCCTTCTATGGATATCAGTGTTCAGAGAATGTATTCGTAAACAAGTATGTTTCCTCATAGAATATATTCGTAAAGTAGAAAGAGAATGAAACACCCTTTTTTGTTTCAAATCAATAAAATGGCAGATATAGGACTCATTACAGTCTTATATGCATCCATTGGATTAATCTTAGCAAAAATCTTTGATCAGTTTGATAAACCTGTTGATCTAGAAGCCGAATCCAAAAAAACAACCCTGCAAATCTTTTTGGAATATGCTTTGATCATTTTCTTTATTGGTATTCTGACCTATATTGTAAGAAAGTTTGTCAGTAAGATTCCATCTCCTTTTGATGGAAACTACGGATTGGAACACAATCAAATCAAAGAGTTAGGAAATGTGGCTATCTTTGTCTTTACTTTTTTGTCGTTCCAAGATCATTTGAAACAGAAGACACAGGTCTTGTTTGATCGTCTTTGGTAGCAAACAGAGACGCTCCACTAGGCGGAGCAAACCAAGCAGCATCTTGTTTGATTCTCTCTGCCATCATTTTTTCAAAGTTACTTTTCACTTCTTTTGCAGCGATAGTATCTGGAGGTCTTTCACATGTTGTGCCTGACCCCCATTTATTGCGAACACATGCGGGTGGTTTCATCTACTAAGACATTTTCTTAGTAGGCCCAGACCAAAGGTATTTCTTGTTCTACCAGTTCTGCTACATGTCCCACTAAACGAAGAATCGTTCCTGAGTTATGAATGGTTCGCCAAAATGGAAATCCGAGAAGACTGTATTCTGTCCAATCGGGAACAGGAGAAACAAGTTGTGAAGGACGAACCACGCGAATCGGAACAATTGTGGCCTCAGGAATCTTCTTTTGAAGAGCCCAGAGTTCTTCTATCATACGCCAATCACTAATCACAAACTTTGTTTTTCCTTTTTTCACAGCCTTCACAATCTTTTCTGCAATGACATTGGCCCAGATTTCTTTGTCCAGTTCCCGAGCCTCTTCTCCCACCCGAATCAGTTCCTCCCGTAACGTTTTATTTGGATTAGAGGGAAGTGCTTCTGCTTTTTTCTTTTGATCATAACACCATTCCAGAGGAATATCTTCATCCTCCGCAACTTTTTGTTTAATCGGATCCGCAAATGCGTATTTCTGGAAATCATACGTTTCTACTAAAATCTTTGCCACCGAATCTTTTCCAGCATGAGCCCATCCCGCAATTAAAACAATCAAAGGTTTTGTCATTTCTTCTAGTCTATCACTAGAAACCCCTTATGTCCTCCAATTTAGATTTGATGTATTCTCAAAAACTTGCATTTAAGGTGGCTATGGTCCTTGTCATTGTTGGATCTCTCAACTGGTTGCTTGTCGGTGCATTCAAAGTGAATCTTGTAGAACTTTTGTTTGGGAAGTCTGTGATTGCTCGTTCCATTTATGTTCTCGTAGGCATTGCAGCCTTGGTAATCATGTTTGATCGTGACACCTATTTGCCATTCTTGGGACCGACTGTCCTTCCTTGTGCATCTGTTCCTGATAGAACTCCTCCCGGGGCTACAAAGATTGTGACTGTATCTGCTCCTCCCGGATCTAAAGTCCTCTACTGGGCAGCAGAACCTGAAATGGAAGGACTCCGAGAAGTGCAGACTTGGAAGGAGGCTTATGCAGGGTATGAAAATGCAGGAGTGGCCACCGCAGACAACAATGGACAAGCCACATTGAAAGTGCGTGAACCGCAAGGATATGTAGTGCCGTTCAAAGGCCGCCTAGAGCCTCACATACATTTCCGTATTTGTGAGTCTTCGGGTATGTTGGGTCGTGTGAAGACGATTTTCTTGGCCGATGGTCATGTGGAAGGTTTTTCCTCCTACTAAGAAGAAATGAACGCTCCTTCAAACTCTCCTGCTGCTGGTCAAATCAATGAAATTCTAAAAAATGTAGCGGCCATGAACAACAAGATTGGAGGTCGGAGAAAGACACGGAAACATGGAAAGAAACAGACGCGAAAAAATCACAGAGCAAGAACGGCTCGGCATATGAAAGGAAGAGGTTTGCCTACAGATTACACCGACTGCAAACATCTGTATCAAGAAAGACATGATGAACCGAGTTTGTTGATTGAAATAGAAAAGCCAAAGATCAATGCACCTGGACCTGCAAAACCTTGGAGATGGTATGATTGTAGAGAAGTAAAACTAGAGGGGGATGACTTTGTTATTGGCTATAAGGGAAGATCTTGCCAAAACAAACGATACGATAATCAACTAGTTATGAAAGATAAAGTGAAAAAGACTCAACAAGCATGGACGACAGAAGAGATAGAAGAATGGTGCTGCCCTCGCAAATAGAAATACTAGGCGCCTTCGTCTATGCCACAGCAGCCTTTGCACTGGGCTTCAAGAATAGAATATAGGTGCTGACACCAAAACTAGGTTCGCTAATGGGACTCGCAGTTTCATCATCGAACAAATGCCACTTCTCCGAAAGAGGAGATTTTGCTTGGGCAGTATAATGACCACCTCCTGAGGATCCATGATGATCTACTGTGGCAAAGCATTCATAGGCTTGATGTTGACTGGGCTCTGGAGAATCTACAGAGAAATAGTTGGTGAAGAGAATAGGATTTTCTTGAGGAAATGTGATATTGGTGTAGATTTTCCGAGCATCGGGAGTAAAGCGCTTTAGGGAAAGCACAACCATACGAGGGAGACGCCAAATCCGCATTGACCGCTTTGCAACAGTGCGTGTGGGTGAACACTTATCACACGCATATCCTTCAATCGTTTCTTCCTTGAACTCTTCTTTCAGCATAGATTCAAGAGTAACAGGTCCATCTGACTGCTTTGGAATCGGCAACTTCAAACAGTTGAAAGTTTCCCAAGTGTTGCTCTTGCTATTACAGGTCTCACATGTCATGGTTACTCGCAAGAGACCATAAATCATCTCCGTGAACGGAGAATATTGCTTTCCAAAGAATCGCTTCCAGGCTTCCAGGGCTTGCTGAATCGCCTTGTCTCTCTCTGTCATGGGTGGAGGGCGATTGATTTCAATATTCACTTCTTCTGCCATTCCTTCATGGAGTTGATCCATCATAAATGTGAGAAACTCGTGACTATCATGCTGAAGAGGCACCTGAAACTGCTCAAACCCTGCAGCAACAGCAGCAGGCACCATGGCTTGTAGAAATCCCTGAGGTCGGATATAGGCCGGTTTTGATCCTGACCAGAGAGACTTGAGAAGATCAGCATACCCTTTCACCAGTTCCACTTTGGGTGTGGATGGCTTCCGATCAATCCACTGATTGTGCCGATTCTCCAGAAAGAATGCAGAGATTTCTGTATTGTGACGCAAGGCTTGAATGGCGGAGTTCATGTAGCAAGTGTTGCGCATATTTGCGATTCCAGTGACACCTTTGTCTTCTTTTAAGGGGGCAGGAGATACTGTAGCGGAGTCTTCCATACTAGAGGAACGTGAGTCCGCTTTAAAAGTTGAAAACCTTTTCCTAAGTCCAGTAGGCAAGTCGGTATCTAATGAGTTCTCATCAGTATGAAGAGTTGTATGGTGTTGGTCTTCTAGATGATCTTCACAACTACTTTCCTGCGATTCTGTATACACCCGAGCGGTTTGCATCGGTTCAGAGCCTTCTTCGGTATATTCAGCAGCAGACGCGGAATCGCTTTGATTTATTCTCGCTAGGAGAACGCGAATATCGTGGTGCTTCAGCACCTTCTGCTTCCCCCCCTCCGCCGCCGCCTCCGACAACGGTTCCTTCGGTTCCTGTAAATGTGCCATTGAATGATGTATCTGCTAATAGAATCCCTCAAAATTCAAATTTTCCTAGTCTCCCTCGTCAATCAAACCGTCTTTCAGTCAGCCCTTTTACAAGCCTTCAATATGTCTTTAATCTTCCAGATTTGGAAGAAGAAGAGAACCCTCTTACAGGACCCCTTACTACACAACTTCTGGCATCCCTTCTCCGTCTTCCCACAAATCCGATTGTCCGAGGAGGAGCAGGTCTAGATTCTTTCCTCCAACCAGTTCCTATCCGTCCTACTGCAGAACAGATAGAAGCCAATACAACAGTTGGAAATCTTGTCTCTGACGAAGAGCATGCTTGTGCTATTTGTCAGGACAATCTACTACCAGAGCAAGAGGGTCGTAAACTCAATACGTGCGGTCACTGGTTCCACAAACACTGTATAGATACGTGGCTAGAAGGCAATGTTCATTGTCCTGTCTGCCGTCACGACATTCGTGGACAAACACCTGCTTCTAGAACACAGGAAGATCAAGAAGCAGATAGTCAATAAAAAGAATGTAAACTTTTGTTTTTGTTTTTAAATAGCAAGTTTGCGGAGATCATCAGGCATAGGCTCAATATGAGTTGAGTAGTGGCTTTCAATCTCCTTCAGCATAGTGAGTTCATCGGGTCCTACAAAGTTAATAGCAACACCCTTACGACCAAATCGGCCTGAACGGCCAATGCGGTGAATGTAGTTCTCTTTGTTGGTAGGAAGTTCATAGTTAATCACAAGACTCACCTGCTGAACATCAATACCACGAGCAAGCAGATCGGTGCTAATCAGCACACGCACTTCACCACTGCGGAAGGACGCCATGCGACGCTTGCGCTCACCCACCTCCATTTCACCGTGAATATAGGAGATTGGAAAGCCCTGGCTCTGGAGTTTCTCTGCAAGCCACTCTACACGTTGACGCTTATTGCAGTAAATCATAGCCTGGTTGATATTCAGTTGAGAATAAATATCTAGCAGAGCCTCCACTTTCCATTCTTCCTTTGGAAGATCCACAACAAACTGCTTGATACCATCCAGAGTCACTTCTTCAGGAGGAACAAGAATACGAACAGGGTTGCGGAGAAGGCGCTCAGCAACCTCTACTACCTGTGGAGGCATGGTAGCACTGAACAGAGCCACCTGTGTAGACGCAGGGAAGCCCTTGTCCAGAATACACATCACCTGCTCGTGGAACTTATCTTCCAGCATCTGATCCGCCTCGTCCATGATAAGAACCTTAATGTTGTTCCGACTGAGAGCAGGGCCATTTCCATTCAGAGCCTTGCGATTCATCAGATCATAGACACGACCAGGAGTTCCAATCACAAAGTGGACACCCTTGTCCAGAGCCCTTAGATCATGATGGAGTTCCGTTCCACCCACAGCACAATAGACAGAAAGACCCATGTTGCTGCTAAGACCTCGTGCAACAGATTCAATCTGCTGAGCAAGTTCACGAGTAGGAGTCAGGACAAGAACTTGAGGAGACTTCACAGAAATATCAATACGAGACATAGAACCAATACAGAATGTTCCCGTCTTGCCAGTGCCTGATTGGGCCTGTGCAAGAACATCAGTTCCTTTGGAAATGGGAACAATCGCTTTTTGTTGGATAAAGGAGGGGCGCTCAAATCCGTGGCTGTAGATACCACGGAGGAGATCCTCGGGGAGATTCATAGAATCAAACGTTTCAAACACTTCAATGTTTGACATATCACTCTTCGTTTCAGACATCTTTTGACCAGCCATAGTGATAAATCAAAAATTCAATTTTAGGTGGGGAATGGAACATCCGGAAAACTGAATCGGAAAATTTCTAGTTTCCTAGGCAGAGACAATGAACACTGAGAATGCACAACCAGAGACCGTCCAAAATGGACCTGGTGATCTAGATGATCTGGAGATGCTCCAACTAGAGGCGGAGAAGGAGGACACAGGAGCCGGAACAAAACAAACGGATCCTTTGAATATTCTCTACAAGCATCACCCTGAGGCTGTTCTTGATTATAAAGAAACTGTCTTTCAGAAACTTCCACTGAAATCAGCACCTCCTTTTACCGAAGAAGATCTGGATATGAATCATAAGAGTCAGCCCTTCTTGACACAGTATGAAAAAACGCGCATTCTTGGATTTCGCACAAATCAACTTGCCCAAGGTGCGCGTCCTCTTCTTCTGAATGGCGTTCCCGAACATGTGAAGACAACACTGGAGATTGCGCGACTGGAGTTGGAGCAACGGCGTCTTCCCTTTGTAGTGAAGAGGCCCATGCCTGATGGAACCTTTGAATATTGGCGCCTCAGCGACCTTTTGATTCTTTAATGCAGACGGATTCGTTCTATAAACCAGTTTTGAGCAAAGGGTTCTTTTGCTGTAGGTCCTGTCACTATAGATAAAAACTTATGAAATGGACGGCTTTTTATTTGATCCACCGAAGGTAACTCAACTAAAAATTCATGCTCTGCAACATTCATTCCTGAAGATTCACACAACTCTTTCCATTCCTCTTGTTCTTTGAGGACAATCTTTGTAAGTTCCTCCAGAACCACTTCAGGCTTAGAATAGGCAATATCATATTCTTTGGAAGAGCGAATCGCCTCCCAGAAGGTATCCAAACTGCACCATGTTCGCACAACCCAGACGAATGGCATTCTATTAGAAAATGCGAATCCTTTTTTCGGGAGGAAGAAACATGGAATCCGATTCTTGAATATCAAATGCAGAATACCATTCATCAAACTGACTCACAATCAGATTGACTCGGAGACTCGGTGGTGCGTGGTGATCCAAGAACAAACTTTGCAGTGTCTTTTCGGGCTTTTCTTTCACACGCCAACTGACTGCATACGATAAGAAAAATTGCTGATAGGCTTTTTTTCTTTCGTCTTCTGATACATTTTCTTTCTCTAATCGTTTGGTCAAAGCATTGAGAGCAATGGCCATACCTCCCAAATCAGCAATATTTTCACTGAGTGTTAAAGACCCACTCACAGGATGATTTAAAATCGTTTGTTGACTAAACAGTTGCACAAGACTTTTTGTTTTTCTATTGTAAGCACGATTGTCACTTGGAGTCCACCATTTTTTGGGAAATCCATCGGGATCATATTCTTTTCCTTCCTTATCAAATGCATGAGTCATTTCATGGGCTAAAATACATCCTAATCCACCGTAATTCCAGCCAAGATTTGCTGTAGAACTGTAAAAAGGCCAATACAACGAACCAAGAGGAATCACCATTTCATTGGACTGTGAATAATAATACGCGTTCACAGCAAAGACAGGTTGATCCCAGTCCTTTTGGTTTTTCCGTTTTTCACCTAAGCGAGAGATTTCATAGGATGTCTGCCAGGCTCCCAACTGTAACAGGTTTTCCAACAGATTGTCTGATTTTACAGTTGGAATCTCCAACTTTGCAAATGTATCAGGATATCCAATAGAAAGAATCATTTTTTGAACTTTTTCTACAGCCTCCTTCCGAGTTGCTGGCTGCAACCATTCTGTTTCCTGTAACCTGTGTTTTGCCACATCCACTAACTCTTCTACAAACCTTCCTGTTTCTCTCTTGATTTCTGCCTCACCAAACCGATTCACATAAAGTTTTGACAAGAAAGGTGTCATCCATTCCTGTAATAAAAGAAGTGTAAGATCTTTTTGAGGAATCTTGGAAGTTTGTCCTCGGAGCCATTTCCGAAAAAAAGAAAAATGAAGATCATCAAAGGGAGGAGGAAGATACGGTAAAAAATGGAGAATGGCTTCCGTTGCAAAGAGAAGTTTCCATGTGTCTATGGGCAAATATTCAAACATCTTTTCCAATGTTTCCAGCCAGTTCCGAGCATCTACAAAAAAGAGTTGGGTTTTCCAAGTAGTGAGACCCACAGCATCAAAGAGACTGCCAAAAGGAATATGGGAAAACTGTGATTGAAGTTCCGATCCTTTTATAGAAAAGGACTTTTCTGTTAAACTTTTCTGAATGGCGGCTGCTAACAACTCTTCCAACGGAACAATAGAACTGAGATTTTCTATATCAAACATCTTTCCAACCGTTTGAAGAAGATTTGCATATTTGAGGAGTGTTTTGCTCTTTCCAGGCGCCATCTTTTTGTAATAAGAAAGATCAGGAAGACCCACACGACCAATCCCGATTGTGTAGGTGTAGTTTGTATGATTTTGATTCTCATATTGGCTAAAGAGCCAAAAAACTCCTTGGATTTTGTATTTTGCAAACTCACCCATGGTTCTTGCAACATCGTCTGGATTCCGAATACAGCGAAGATTAGAGAGCAATGTGTCTAACGTTTTTACACTCTTTTTCTGAATTTTTGCATTGAGGGCTGATTGTGCAACCAAACCCACCGCCACTTCAATCTGTTTGTCATAGGTTGTTTGCTTTTCTGCTTGTTTGCTCTTTGTTATACAGTTGTTCACAATAGAAGATAGTCGTTTTTGAATAGATCCTTCCAACTCTTCACTGACACCATAGGACGAAATATAAGGAGGAACATTCACTGTATGAAGCCACCTTCCATTCACAAACCGAAAAAAGTCTTTTCCTTTCATGGGATTTGTAAGATCTGAAGGGAGCATGATAGAAAGATCGGAACCGGGGGGACCAAGTCTCTTTTGTTTCTTTGTTTTCCTATGTTTCAGGCTCATAGCCTATTCCTATGCTCTTCCTTTATTTTGTTTTAGTGCTTATTGGGTCCTAATCAAAAAGAAAGTTTTGGATTAGGCAGTAGCAATAAACTGCGGTAGCAGTTTATTGCGTCCATCTCTTTCCACAGTTGACACACTGAATGAAGATCGTCATCGGCTCATCCGCAGAGCGCGTCTGCAACTCATAATATGTGCACTGGCGTTTGTGACAGCGGCCACAATAGAACTGATCGGTCGCATTGGCCTTGTTGCCTTCCAGCAGACGCTGTTCCCTCTGGAACTGCTTTTCAGCAAGTTCCTTATTGCGCTCTGGAAAGATCTCTGTTTCATTCCACGTCATAAGATCTTCAAAGGTAAACTCTTTTTGCTTATAACGAGCAAGAAGATTTGTATTCTGAACATAGCATGTGGGAAGAAGATTCGCACAAATGTGTCGCATTTTTTGTTGATACAGTTTTTGAAAGAGAGGGTAAGACCAATCACAAATCACGTGATGTTTTCCTGCATTCTGAATACAGTTATTATACACAGCCATCTCTAGATCTGCAATCTCCTTGGTATCTAATCTTCCAGCAAACAGATTTGTAATCTGATTGATCATAAAGACACGATGTTTAGAATCACTGGATGGTTGGTTTTTTTGGAGTTGTTCTTTTGTGCTTTTGAATCCATCTAAGAAGTTTGCTGTAATCTTGGAGTTATTGCAAATATTTTTGTTAGGATCTCCTCCTTTCTTTCTCCGTGATCGTGTGCGTGTAACACGACCTCCTGACTCTCCTAGATCAACTTCTTCACCTCCTTCTGCTTCTACCTCTTCCACAGCATCCTCCGCTTCTTCTGCCTCCTCCTCTACCTCCACCTCTTCCTCTTCCTCTTCTTCTGCCTCCTCCTCTTCCGCACCCTCTTCCTCCTTTTTTTCCTCCAACTCTGCCTCTTCTTCGGCTTCTACCTCCTCTTCTTCCTCTTCTTCCTCTTCCTCCTCTTCCTCATCTAGATCCTCAAATCCTCCAAAAGCATGAGTATAGAAGGCTTCATATTCATCTACCTTGAAAGAGAGGGGCTTGGAGAAATCATCATTCAAAGAAACAAAGACAAGAATATCTCCAAAGAGCAAAAGAGAATCGTGAGGAGGGGGAAGTTCATGTTTATTCTCCGTTCCCGCCTTTCCCTTTTGATATCCAAAGAGATGGAGTTTCTTTCCTTTGTAAGAATACTCACCAATGTATTCAGGCTCCGTTTTCTTCTTCATGTATTTTGTAATGTCTGACAACTGGAGACCTTTGGAACTATCACCAAGAGAGACTTTTGCAACTTTTACTTCACCTTTTGCAGTCAGCAATAAACCTGGAGCAGACATTCTTCTTAGATCTAACACCTAGGCTTAAAATGGATTCATTTTTTGGAAGGAGTTTAAACTTGCTTCAAGAATTATACATAATGGAAACTTCTTATTTTGTCCGAAGTTGGATCCCTTGGGACAAACCTGAAACATTTACACATACACTTTGGATCTATGATGCAGGCGACAAACAAGGATTTTTATTGGAGGGACCTGATGGAAAATCTCTCTGGAAACTTTATCGTTTTGAGTCACGTCGATACACCCAAGATGGATCTATAGAAGAGACCGGACATATAGAGTCGGAGATTCCTTTGGAGTTTTTTTCAGTTGAGAAGTATCCCGCCAAAATTACGCAGTCGCAGGGGTCTCTTCAGATTGTGATTCCTTCTTGGCTTCTTCTTGAATCGCAGTGCGCATTGGATTCTCCTGCTCAAACTTCGTCTTGTCCTCCTTTGCTGCCTCTGCCTCCTTCGCCGAATCATACTTCTCTGCCGCATCAGCAGCCTTTGCCTCTACGGCAACCAGAGCATCCGTCGCCTGCTTTGCCTGGGCCTGTGAAATCACATTGTTTGAAACCAAAGCCGTCACAACGGACCGAGCACAACAAGAGAAATACTTTACCCAGACCGACATCTTCACCTTCTTCAAATCCAACTTCCCACGTGCAGCAGCCAAGGCCAAATCCAAAGAGGCGGGGAGAACATCCTCCACAGTCTTTCGCAAAGAAGCAAACTGCTGGGCAATCGCAGCCTTCTCCTCCTCCACAGACGTTTCCGACTTCTCTTTCTTCTCCACATCCTCCAAGACAGTCTTCAAAATCTGACAAACCAACTTCTGCTTCTCCTGCCCCGAGAGATTCTGAATCGCATTCACCTTGACGGCAAGTTGACCACCCACACGGATTAAGGAAGCGCTATCCCACTTCAACGGACCTTGCGTCTCCTTGACAAAAGCAATCAGTTCCTGGAGTTCCATTTCTACACAAAGATGAGATTTTTTGAACGCAAGTTTTTCCAAAGAAGTTCCAGATGGTTCAGCAGATCCTCGTTGCAGTTGTGCTTGCAGCAATTTTGTATTGCGGTTACCTTTATTTTATGAGTCAACGAAAATACGTCATAGAAGAGTCATTTGAGGTTCCTGCTCCTGCTCCTTTGCAGACGATTCCTATACCGGATCCTCCTAGAACAGTCTCTCCTTCTGGTCCTAACTCACCCAATCAGGCACCTCCTGAAGATGATATGCCTGTCCGTCTTCCCGGTCCTGAAGAGAGTGATCCGTATGAAGAGCCTTACGGAAGCAGCAATTTGAAAGACAATATGAGATATCCTGAACGGTTGTTTGGTCCTGCACCCAAGCCTAACAAGACAGAGTTGGCTGTAAGTGCGGGCGTGGCGTCTCCTGAACAACAGAGAGTCAGCCAGGCTTTGCAGACATTCTCTCCTGATTTTGCTCAGAATGGTGGAGAGTTTATAGAAGGAGGCATTTTTGCCAATGATAGTGGAGAGAATCCCAACTATTCTGCAATCTAAGTAGAAATGCTCCTCGCTGCCACCCTTCTCTTTGTTCTCTTGTCCCCCGGTGTTCTCTTAACTCTCCCCCCTGTTGGCTCCAAGATTCTCATGAGCGGCAAGACCTCTTTGATCGCTGTCTTAGTGCACGCGGTTGTTTTCTACGTTCTGTTGTGCTACCGTAGCAGCATCCCTATCCTCAACATGGTGGAGGGCTTTGCTGATGTAGATCCTGGCATGCCTGTTAAGGAGGAGGATAAGAAGAAGACGGTCGCTTAAACCTGAACTACAAGTGTAATATAGAATGGACACACCCAGTATTAAATCCAGTGGTAACAAAGGAAACTCCAAGTTTAAAGCGATCCCTATAGAACAAGCTCTCCTGGAAAAGGCTAAGCATTTCCTGGAGAGCTATCAGTTTGACCTGCGTATTCGTCAGCATCTACATGCTGACAAAATGGAAAACTCAATCGGCAAACATAAATACTACATTCTTGGAAATGAACAAAAATATGAACCTGGATTCATTGTGGTAATGAAAGGAAGTCCTATTCTCTTTCTTCAGGGCCGGCTTCAGTTTGGATTTGCTCTTCGTCTTCGTCTTCATTCTTCCTTGTATCAGAATCAGGCGATTTTTGTAGGAACTCTGGACACGATTCAAGCCTCTCTTCGTTTGGAAGATGTTCTCTTGTATGAAGGAAAGTCTTTCACACAGGAGTCTTTTTCTAAACGCTATGAACAACTTCAATCATTCTTTGAGAATGCTTTTGTGCAAGATACTCGTCTGAGTGGTATCACAGTGACAGTTGCAAAAATATCTCCCTTATCGCAACTGAAGAGTTTAGTAGAATCTGATCAGTTTTATTCTCTGGATTTTGTTCCCGATCAACCGAATCGTCGCCGACTTGTTCTTTCTCTCCAAACACAACAACCAAAACCACAAATCAAAAAAGAGCCTGAGATTCAACAAAAGCCTGTAGTTGTTGTTCCAAAAGAAGAACGAACAGTGGCAATGGCTTTTAAGATTCAAGGACTCCCTGATACATATGAACTGAAAGATGAGGCTGGACAACTCTTAGGCAAAGCAGCCGTTCAAACAACTGAGTTAAGCAAACTCTTGCGTCAGGCTATCACAAATAATGGAAAACAAGTGAAGATCCAATGGCATGAGGAGTTTGAACGGTTTCAGATTGTAGGTCTTTCAGAGTAGTGCGTTTTTCTCATCTCCTACTAGAATGGTAAAGCGTAGTCGCAAGAGTTCGCGCAGACAAAGACGCACAAGAAAGATGCGAGGTGGTTCGGGGGCCACCACTAGCCAACGAGGAGGTGGTTGGGGTTTCACGGGTGCTTCCAGTATCCCCGGTATACCTGGAACTGTGAGCAATCCTCAAGTGTTTACAGGCATTGGGGATTGTCGTGCTGCTGAGCCTGGCTATTGGATTCCTCAAAGTTCCTATGGAACTTACCAAAAGGGTCTTCCTGGCATGAGTGGTGGCAAGAGACGCAAACGGAGAAGTGTGAAACAAAGAGGGGGTCGCTATACGTTTGATTTGTCACAGGGCTCTGTCAATGGAGTGGCTCCCAATGCGGCTGCTTGGTGGGCTGGCACCTATCCTCCTGTCCAGCGCATTGCGTGTGAAGGATCCACACCGAATCCGTTAAACCCTGGTCCTCATACTCCTAGCACACAGCCTTTGCCTGTGGCCTCAGCAAATCTCCACTTGAATCCTCAGTCAGGAGGTGCTGGCGCAAATCCAGGAACCGTCGGTGTTGGAAATGTAGATTCCATGTATTACTATGCCCCTACTGCGGGGTATGATAACAAGCCTAGCACTTGGGTTGACAGTGTGGGTGCCCCGGTTCAACTCCAGATTCCTTTTGCTGCTCGTGAAATGAATCCTGCCTGCTTGACTACGGGTCATCCTCCTCCTCTCACAGGTGCTCTTCAGAAGGGAGGCAGCCTCTGGAATACACTCAAGAATAGTGTAAAGAAAGTGACCAACACTGTGGGTATTACTCGCAAGAACAATAGTTTGTCAGCCAATGTAGGTGCTGTGTATAACAACACGCAGGCTCTTGCTGCAAACAACAACCAGTTGAATGCAAATATGGGAAGAGTTTACAACAACTTGAATCGCATGGGTCCTGGTGCAGCGCCTCCTCCTACAATCAGTGTTAACGCCAGCAATGTTCTCCGCAACTTGCCTCCTCTTCCTGCTAGTCCTGTGTCCCCTCTCCCTAACTACCCTCCCAACTATGAAGGTGGTAAGCGCAGAAGACACAGCAAAAAGTCTCGCAAAGCAAGAAAGGCACGTAAACATTAATCTATTAAACATTCATCTTCCTCTTTTGTCTCTTCATCGTCGGATTGAGTTTGATTTTCATACTGAATCCGATAGGCACACTTCTTATAATACGCAGCCCTCTTTCTCCATTGGCCTTGGTATATACCATGGCTATCCACAATATCCACTATGATAGGATTTACTTCTCTTTGATCTTTCTGAACACGAAGAATACGGCCTGTGCTTTGTTCCACTTTCTTTCGTGGACTTGCCATAATCACAGTATTCAGCGTTTTAATATTCATGGCTTCGGAAGCCATTGCATAGGACGCCAAAAGAATACGAGATGTTGCAGCACCAGCCTCCCTTTCTTCTTCCTTCATTCCTCCGATGTAATAACTCATGGATAAACCAGAGTCTTTTAAGAGTTCCTCAATCGCATTTAAATGACTGATTCGTTCACTGAGAACAAGAATCCGTCTCCGAGAGTCTTTTGCTAACTCCAGAAGAATCTCTGCAATCTTTTCATTTCTCTCTTCACATTCCACGACTTTTGTGAGAAGTCTTGCCAAAACAGGCTCTCCTTTGTAATCAGTAGGAATCTGGTTATATTCAGGATTGTCTGTTGTGAACTGAATACACCGAACTTCTACATGAGGATCCGGCTCTCGTGTTTTCTCCCAATACACGGGTTTTCCTAGAAACCATTCAAAGACTTTTGTTAATCCATCATCTCTTACAGGTGTTGCAGAAAGACCCAACATTGATTTTGTCTGGACTTTCAGCAAAGCCCGACTAAAGTTTGCGGCTCCCAAATGATGACATTCATCAAAGATTGTAAATCCAAACTGTTTGAAGAGATCTTGTTGAAAATCTCTCTGGACAAGTGTTTGAATCATAGCGATTGTGCAATCATAAGTGACAGTTTTCATTTCCATTTCTTGGAACTCAGGATCTACTGCTTTTATACGATGGAGAAGATCATCCCGAGTTCCACCCACTTTCAATGATTTTTGGCGACAAACTTCTTTGAGTTCAGGGAGTGTTTTGGGTTTTCCATAGACAGTTTCCTCTCCCACTTGACATTTGTCTTCCTGCAAAATCCCCACTTGAATTCCTGGTATAAGACTTTCCAACTCTCCTTTCCATTGATTCATCAAGAACTCTTTGTCTACGACAATCATGAACTTCTTTCCAATGCGTATAGCGGTCCAAACGGCCATAAATGTTTTTCCTCGCCCACAGGGAACACAAATCAATCCATTGGCTCCTGCTGTAAAGAACTGATCTACAATCGCTTTTTGATAGTCGTAGGGTTTTCCTACAAACTGAAGATCAGAACGAAGAGGCACTCCTTCTGGAAGGGCTTCTGCCTCCGCAGGACCATAGACATCGTTTCCCCAACACCGAGGAACATAGAAGCGTGTCGGAGACTCCGTATAGACTGTAAACGAAGGAACACCTGCACCCCGCACAAACTTTTGATTCACAGCAGGACTCACGGTCAGTTCTTTGCGTAACCTTTGTGTAGACGTGGGCGTCAAGGAACTTTTTTTGATTGCATATCCATGGGCTGTTAAGACCCGATTCAAACTTGCAATGGAACTTGCCATGGTTTTTGTTTCTATTCAAGGGCAAAAGACAAGTCAAATTTTATGGACGAAGATTAGAAATGGCGAAAGCATTCTCTACGGATACAGTTTTAATCGGAATAGCAGTCCTTTGGTCTCTTTTCTTACCCTTCTATCCTGATACACTCTTCACCTTGTTGGATGGAATCATTGGTGTGTTCCTTCTCTTGCTGATTGTTCTCCTTGCACTCCCTTATGGAACAATCCCTGGAATTCTGGTGTTGGTCGCAGTAGCCTTGACCTTTGTTGAGAGAAATCGGAGAAAAATCCAGAGAAAAATCATTGATGTCCCTGCTGTGACCTATCAGGAGCAAATGGCTCCCTCTCCCCCCATGAGTATGGAGGAAGTTCATCCCGCCTATGAAATGCCTGAACAAGATGAAATCCCCTTCTATCCTGAGGAGAATGCAAACGACAGTTTTGAGCCTGTTCCAGGATCTATGGAAGAGAGACAACCGATTCGCACCCTGACTCCGAACAATGATCAAACTGAACGATTGTATGTGAGTCAACATTTGGGGGATACGGAGTTGAAGGAGATCCCCCGTGTGTTTTAAAAAAATTGAAACTTTCTTTCTAGGAACCAACAAGTATGGCTGAAGCTTTCTTACTCGACAAAGGTAAGTATTATGGATATCCCATGTGCTGTATTCAAGCTTTCATTAAAACCTATCCTACTAATTCCGTTACAGACGCCCAAGTCGTGGCAAGCGAATACACAGGATTTATTCCGTGTGTGAAACATACAGAAGAAATCCTAGCAGGACAAATACAGTTGGAAGATCTCATTCTTCCTACGCGCCAACATCCGAAACCATTTCAAAAATCTTGATTAGCATCGTTTCAACCGATTTTGCAATTGTTGTATCGCCTGTTGAGCCTTTCTTCTCTGTTCTTCTGCGGCTCGTCTTGCTCTTGCAGCCGCCTCTTGCGCCTGTCTTCGGAAACGTGCAAAGAATCCACGAAGATTGGACAACTGTCTTTGTGCTGCTTCTCTCTTGCGCCTCTCTTCATCGGCTCGGCGTCGTTCAGCCTCCACTCGTCTCCGCTCCTCTTCTTTCCTCTGTTCTCTTGCCAGGAACGTGCGACAACTGATTTGTTCTAACTGTGTATATCTTCCAGATGAAATCCGCCAGTTAGGATCTTGACGATCCCACATAGCAATCAATGATTTTTCATCATTACAGGAGTTTCGTTGCCCCAAAGCATTTGTATAAGAACAAACATAGGATCCAAACTTTCCTTTGTCTAACACATTTTCTACACGACTTGTGTATCCGGAAAATGGAGGGCATTTCACAGCCAGACGGCCTTTTTCTACAAAACAACTGTCAGCATTTGTTCTATTTTCCTGTTCTGTTGGATAAATCTTACAGCGAGGTTGTCCAAGATTTCCAGGTGCAGACCCATCTTCCTTTGTCGGAGAAGAGGAACATCCTTTTTGTCCACCTTTTGTTTTGACATCTTCAAAATAGTTTTTCATAGTGGATGGACATTGTTTGGATTTTTCAGCATAATACTGTTTCCATGCATTGATACAGGTTGGAACTCCATCGTGAGTAGGCGAAAGAGTGCAGAATGTATTACTACTGCATTTTCCATCTACAAGATCTCCTTCACAGCAATCTGTATTTCCTTTGGCTGTTTGAACCTGTGGTGCCCATAAAGGACACATATTGATAGTAATAGTGCTTCCTGATTGAAATCCCTCTACAGAGTTTGTATCTACTGCTTTGAAGAGCTCTGCCGCTACCCAAAGCATGAGAATTATGAATATGAGCATCGCAATCAGATATTCACGTTTCATACTTTCCTATTTCTACGTAGTGCTTGTAAAAAATCCAATCAGAAAACCGATGATTCCTACAACCATAGACACAAAGACCATCGGAACTAAATCTTTGACTTTTCCCATGAACCAAGGGAAACTTGTATCGGTTGTTTCACTTGTCACACGGCTAAAAATATAAGCAATCACACTCAAAACAAAGATTCCAATGGCTGTTCCTAAAATAGCAGCAATCATTCGCTCCACCATACCCGGAGTGATTTTTCCCTCTCCCTGCTCCTCTTGTTTCTCTTTCAGAACTTGCGAAAGAGGAACACCTTTGTCTGTATCTATGAGAATCCGATTGTCTTTTACAGTTTCATCTGGTTTGAGAGGAACACATTTGTAGGAATCTGTAGAATCTGTTCGTGTTCCTGTATCGGTGGATCGTGACGAGGAGGATGGAAGTTCAGAACTGCGCAAATATCGTTTGTAAACTTCTTCAGAAGAAATCAAGAACAAGGTTGTTTCGGATTTGGGAATCAATCCTTGCACAAGAGTTTCTAGGGAGGGAGGAGCATTCAAAGGAGGTGTCATTTTCATTTTTCTACACACATCTCGTAACTGAGAGGTGGGATACGGAAGACCTCGCCAAAAGACGAGAACGGCTGCCTGGACAGGTGTGGATTTGTTTTGTTCTACAAGACGGAGACATGTGGAATAGGAAATATATTCTTTGGAACTTGGGATTACATCATCTAAGCCCACAGGCCGTCCTGAAAGACGATCCTGACGAATACCCTCCAAATAAGGTGAATATCCAGTAGCGGATTTATTTAAAAGGGGAATGCAAAGAAAAAGATACTTTTCTGTTAAAGCCGTGGGTGATTCAAACACAAGAACAATTTCGCCATTCACAGATTCTTTGTCTGCCAGCAAAACCAATCCTTTGTGTTGAGGCTCTACAAGTTGGGCTGTCTGAAGATTGTATTTGGTGCCCCGAAACCGGAGGGTGGTCGTTTGTGTTCCAGAACTGTAAATCCCTTCGGAAAAGAAGTTTCGTTGAAAGGTGGGAACAGTTCCCTGTTTGGCCCATTGAATCTCTAGGGATGAGGGTTCATAGATGCTGTCATTCAAAGTCTGCGTTACATTCACGCTATTTTGAATCGGAAAATCGCGAATTCCTGTTGCTGGACAAGACATCCTTCTAAAGTATGGACGGAACATACAGGGGACCATCAAAACGATACAACGTGGCTGTAGCCGTTTCCCCTGTAGGAGACAAAGTCACTGTATCTCCATCAAACAGTTCTTGACAGCCAACTGGATCTTGACAGTCTTTCTTCTTGTAGTTGATAGGGAGTTGAATAGGATTGTAAGTGTCTGTCCGAGTATAATAGTTAAAACGATCGGAACGGGAGGCCACACGGCGACCATACAAGGGTAAAAGTTTTCCATCTCCACCTTTCAAAACACCCATTTGTTGGTAGGCTTCAGGCAAACCCTGTGTTCTTATGTTGACTGCTGTTCCACCTACAGCAACTTCACCAACACCAAAAATACCTGTGGTTGGTGTCATAAGAGCACCTCTTACTGGCCATTCAGGACCATTGTTCCAGAATCGTTGCGGTTGCGGAGCACGAGTGTAGCGATCATCACCACCCTCATTGACAACTGTCACAGGTGCCTGTGAAACAACTGGAACCTCTCTGGTCTGTTTGGCAGAGATCTTCATTTGCTGAAGATAGACAAGAACGCCTAGGGATGCTAGCAAAGCAAGAAATCCTAAGAGTCCTAACGTGGGGGAAATGTCCACAACGACATTGGCTTTTGCCATCTTCTTACCATAGACTTGGTTAAAATATTCACATGTAAAGATTTTACATCTTCATTTGATTATTTCCAAACATTTCCTGGAATGTATCCATCATCTGCTTTCCATCCTGAAGCATGGGCTTCATGCTAGACAACATAGACATAAGGGACTTCTGAGTGTCAATCAGTTTCTGTGTATCTGCAGACATAGCCTTGATTTGATCAGGCTTCAACGCATTCAACGCATTCATCACAGTTGTTCCTGTATCAATGTGATACCCGCCTTTTGTCTCTTCAGGTAGAACACCTAACTTAAACTGTCCATCATCGGGGGCTCCACGGAATCCTTGTGTCGTCGTTGGTTGCGAAGGCCCAACTCCACCCTGTGTCTCGGCTTTGGGAACAGCAGACGCTACCGCAGGAGGTGCAGGTGGTGGGATTCCACTGCCTGCAGTAGAGGGAGCCGTAGCACTCGCAGGCTTGGACTCAGCGGATTCCTCACTTGCCTTATCTTTCATCACCGCCTTCAACTGACCATCAACTTCTGTTGCTCCCACATCAGCAAATCCTTCTACAAAAGCACTCGCATAGACACCATGGGGTTCCACATTGGCCTTGTAGATGCGCTCCACACGCTTGGCAATCTTCTCACTTCCATCCGTATTGCCTGTAACGAAGCCTTCTTTTGTGTTCATCTTCATTAATGCTGAAGCAGCACCCGCACGTTGAATCAGAGAATAGACAACTCCTGTGAGAATCGTAAAGGCTACAGCGAGTTCAGTTGATTCTAGTGCACCATAGGACAGGAGACCCACAGCCAGTGACAACAAGAATCCAGCGAAGGGAAGAGCAAAGAATCCATAGAGAATATACACGAGTAACAAAAGGGTACTCACGCCTTGTGTTAGTGGTGTTGTTTTCATCTTACTACTTCTACAGAGAAAGAAGAGGAGCGATTACCCTCTGGAGAATCCAGAAACTGGCTCCTGCTAACAAGGACTTCACCAAAAGTCCAATATGCGTCATATCTCCCGTGGGCTTCAGTAACGAGGGAATATAGTGACTAAACAAGATATTCAGGAAAGGAAGGCTGAAGACAAAGACCAAAATGGAAACAAGAATGGGGATCTTGACTTCATCGGCAATCCGAGCATACATATTTTTCTTGGATCCAGTATCCACAGGCATCTGTTGTTGAGGCTGTTGGTTCATATAGGGATTCCAAGCACCAGGCGGCATCAAGTTCGCTGCCATATTCCCAGGCATGGGAGGAGGCACATTGCCCTCACTCATCCGGGAAACTCCATGAATCGCTGCCGCAAAATCAGCAGGTGTCGGATGATCCTTTCCAATAATATGACTGGTTGCAGGGGCAGCGTCCATTGTCATAGGAGCCACTGTATTCGGATTGGGAGAACTAATCATCTGTCCCACTCCTGACATAACAGGATTTCCTCCACCCGGAACATTCATATCTGCAAAAATCTTTCTCACTAAATCTCCATCATTGCTGCTTCCCGAGTTCGTATCCAAATCACTCAAAAGAGTTCCGCTGGACGCCATGGATTGATTCTGAAAAGTCTTCGTTTTTTCCTTTCTTTCAAGCGCACGCAGTCAATCTAGGTCCGGGAGATCTGAAACGCCTCAATTACACCTTTGGAGGGACACTCCGTGTTTTCCACTGTAAACTGATAGCACTTGTTTCCGAGTTGAAATGTAGCATCTTTCATGTCTTTGATAGGAGGTGCTTTTAATGTAAGACATTGATCTCCTTTGCAGGCAGGGCGAAGAATGGCCGCCAGACCTAAACCAAGAAGAAAACTGAAAATCACATTAAACTCTTTGGATTTCATAAAGTCCCAAATCATTCTTCTCACTTCTACTTAGAAGAGAGGGGAATGTTCAATCATTTTCAACTACTACCGTTTTTAATCGGATTTGCTATTGGTATTGTAGGCATCTTGTTCTGGAAAGAAAAGCCTCGTGTCATTGTGAAGTATCCTCATCCATCCACTGTGAAAGATCTTGTCTATCGGGATCCCAATGGAGTCTGTTATAAATATGATTCTAAAGAGGTAAACTGTGATGCCAATGAAGGAACACTCCGACCTTATCCTCTGCAAGAGGGAATGCCTGTGTATTAAAAAAGATAAGAGCGAGGAATATCCACAGGCACCAGTTTCCATTCACCTATCTCCGTGATAGGAACTCGCATCTTTTCAAACTCATCTCTTGATAAAGGTCTATTCTTTGTATCTTCATAGACTTGATGATACAAAGCACAGTTCGGAAGAACACAAAGGACTTGGGGTTGTTTTGTTGCCACATTCATCACAACAAACACGCGTTTGAGAATGTCTTTCTTAACACACATCTGAAATTCTAAAAAGAAAAGGTTTAGATTAAAACTTTCTGCGGAAGTTGTTAACTATCGCACCGACCTTGGCTTTCTTTTGTTCCTCTTCTGTAATCGCTTTTTCCTTGACTTCGCCCTCTAAGACTTCAGTATCTCCTAACTCGCGTAACTTCAGTCTTGCTTTTTCTAATGCAGGACCAACCTCGGCTGGAATCTGTTTGTCCATCACATGGAACTTGTCAGAGCCTGTATTTTCCAACTCTTTGGCCAAATCTTTGTGTTGGTGGAAAAAGTGGAACAAAATATCTTCCCAAAGGGCGGAAGGAGTCTTGGGCAAGGTTGTATTCCGAAGAGCAAGGGTGTGCATAGTGCGACCAGATCGTGTTCCCAAAATCTGCTTGCGAAGTTCCACTTCACCTAACTCCTTGAATCGTTCGGCTTGATAAGCCTGGTAGGGTGAGCAATACTCCGTTTCATTGAAGACAAAGTTCCGCAGGTAGAAAGGATGGAAATGTCCTGTTGCTTTGTCTTCCACATCGGTGATGAAGCGAATGCGGATACCACCACCCTCCATCTCCTCCTGTTCTTCCCCTCCACCTGTGCGTTCTTGGTATTTCCCCCAAGCATCTTTCAAAGCAAACTCATAATGTTTGAAAATATTAATAGGATATCCGAGTTTTCTTATTTCATAGGGATCATATTGCATTAAGACTAGATTGGTTTGTATACTTCCAATGACATTTACCCAATATTCAGGATAGGCTGCTCGGGAAACAAGTCTGCTTTTCTCCAGAACATTGTTGTTTTTTGCAACAACTTCTGCTGCAGAACTTGTATCTTTCGTAAGGTTGTAAGTTTCTTGCGCTTTTCGTAAATCAGCCAACGCAGCAATATAGTCTGTTTCAACCTGTTTCATTTTCTCCTTGCGGGCTTCTTCCAGAGTTTCATAATCTATAGCATTTAATGGGACAAAACGTTTGTCCATCCGGATGACCTTGTCTGGAACACCTTTGACTCCACTGATTTGAAGATTGCCCTCTGGCGTATAAGTGTAATGCAAAGGATCCTTCATGCGACCTGTAAAAAAGTCTGTGACTTCAGGATTTGTTTGAAGAGACGCAACGGCTTTTTCAACCTTTCTTCTTACAGGCCTCTTTCGGAGTTTTTTCTCAGGAACTGTTTCTACAAGTTGCGCAAGAGCCACTAAAGTTGATAGGTCGTCAGCATTTTCCTCTTCCTCCTCTTCCTCCTCTTCCTCTACCTCCTCTCCCTGCTGTTCTTGCTGTTCTGCAAATTGAACAAGTCTACTAAGAAAGTTCTCATCTTCCTCAGTCTCAACTACGTTGGATTCATTCTCAACGCTCGCCATTCCTCTATTTAGTTCTTTTCATCTCCTTTTAGAAGATTCACACATGGCGTCAGCGGTCGATTCCACAATTCGGATTGCTTTTGGATTAGTGCACGGATTCCTCTTAGCCATGCTCTTTCCACTCTTGTATATATTTGTGCCTGATTATGTAAAATCCATGCCTTTGTTAGCCCTGGTTCTTGTTATCCCCATATTGTCGTATGTTTCAGGATTTGGTCTCAATGCTTTGAGTCAATACATTTACTGTAACAAAGTGAGTGTCCCTCAGGTGGCACTTGTCAGCACCTTTGCTCCGGCATTTGTTGTGGGATTTAGTCTGCTGGCCTACCTGTTGCCTGTTCTTCGTTCACCTGTTGAAAGCATTTTGCCTTTAACAGCTGACATAGATATGAAATATGCAATGGGCTTTGCCTTTTATTTGTTGTGGGCAGGAATCTATGGACAAAACATTGCGTCAGGAATGCTGACAGCCTGTCCACCTTAATCCTCTCCGGGAGCAGCAGGTCCTAAATAAATGTATTTTGGAACACCTTCAATGCCTGATCCCTCCGTGTTTAACATATAATAACCAGGCACAGGTGTTCTTCCCTTGGGAGCATTGGGAGGTTTCACAGCCGGGGCATCCACTTCCACATGACTTACCCAGAGACCTGGGAGGACACCTGCGTCGGCGAGAAGAACACAAACAAGATAGGAAAAGACAGACCAGAGAATGCAGAAGAGCCAGAAGGGTAACCAAGTGTGTGTATCAGGATTCTTTCCAATACCAAACTCTTTCCATACACCTTGTTCTGTGAACATCAAAGCAGGTTTCAGAGACAAGACAAGCGCAACGCCTGCTAAATACAGAATACCACTAAAGATGAGGAGTCTCATCACTCTATTTCCATCTCATCTTTCTGTTGGTGGAGCAACGCAGTATCTTTTCACAGGATTGTCAATCATTGAAAAGATACAGTTAGTGAAATTACGTTTTTACAATAACTCAGCCATTCCTTCAACCTCTAAGACCTTCGGCTTGTTGTTCCCTGAAGATCCACTAGGAGATCCACTGGGAGATCCATTTCCTGAGGCTCCGTTACCATTCGCACTGGGCTTCGGGCTATTGTTTCTACGCGTGTTATTGGCTACCAAGCGGCATCTATCACAGATGTATTGACCCTTTGCAACACTTCCGTTGGCAACCACAACTGCAGGGGCTACCACATTTGCGGGCTTGGCTTTCTGTGTGCGAGCAGCACGCGCAGGTCCTTTAACTCTAGCACCTGATTCATTTAATAGAGGAAACTTGATTTTCATTTCCTCTAAGACTTCTGCCTCAGGTCTTTTTGCGGTTAACTGCTTGACATAATAGCCGAAAGTATTGGATCCATAGCGAATCTGATTGTCGGCAAACTTTGTTACAACTTCTTTCATCTTTTTGGCCATTCGTTCATTTGCAGCCATCTGTGCTGCTGAGCGAACCTTCTTTGTCTTTGCGTTTCCATTGCTTGCCTTGGGCTTGTTGTTGCGGGTGCCATTTCCAGAGGGAGCAGCAGCAGCAGCAGTTTTGGGCTTTGCAGGTGCCGCTTTTTTCTCAGCCGCTTTGGCATTGAGTTCTACCTTCTTTGCTTCTACCTGGGCTTTGATTTCAGGACTCGTTAGTTTCTGTGCCAACCCCTTTTTCACAATAGCAATATAACTAATCTGCTTCGGTAAGCCTCTTGTTTCCAACCATTTTGCCGCATTTCTTCCAAGTTGATTCGCGGCGGCTTGTGCTGCTGTGCGAGGCTTCTTGTCTTTCGGTTGATCGGCCATCTATTTCTCTCGGAAGAAAAGAAGTGGGATGCCCCATATTTTGTTTTTAATTCACAGGGATTTCCGGTTGGAAGATCACACGGCCCTGAAATACATTCAAACGACACTGTTACAAACGCACAAAGATGCCAAAGTTGTCCCCCTGTTTTTCTTTACTCCCGAACAAGTCTCAGATCAAAACAAATACCGATCCCTGAACTCCATTCAGTTTATGATTGAAAGTCTCATGGAGTTGAATACTGAAATCCGTAGAGAAGGCTCGCGGCTGTATTGTTTGTTTGGAACCAATCTGGAATGTATTCAAACAATCTACGAAGCCCTCAAAGGAGATATTGTTGCTCTGGTGGAAACCAAAGACTATACGCCGTTTGCCAAGAAACGCGAGGGTGACTTCCGGAAATGGTGTATGGTGAATGGAATTGAATACGCAAATCCGGAAGATATTTACCTGACAAATCCGGGAACTATTACGAATGTTTCAGGAAGACCCTTCCAAAAGTTTACACCCTTCTTTGAAGCAGCCCGCCGTAAACCTGTGGAAAAACCCACTGGGAAAGTCAAACTTCCTTGGCTCCATAGACAAACAGCCTTTCCCAAGGAGACACATTTGACAGCGATGAGAAAACGATTGATTCCTATGGAAAACAGATTGATTCATGTCAAAGGAGGAAGACGTGAAGGTCTTCATCTTCTGGATACGTTACCCAAGAAATACGATACAGAGAGAGATATTCCCTCTAAACCCACATCCAACTTGTCGGCTCACAATCATTTTGGGACTGTGAGTATTCGGGAAGTGTTCTGGGCAGGAAAGAAAGCCAAGATTGAAGAGTTTGTAAGACAGTTGTATTGGCGTGATTTCTATGGACAAATCATGGATGCCTTTGAAAGCCTCTATGGTGAAGAGCCCTTTGGATTTATGAAAGAGCCTGCTTCAGGATGGAAAACAGATAGAACGATTCTAGAAAAATGGAAACAGGGCAAGACAGGTCATGAACTTGTTGACGCAGGAATGCGTCAGTTGAATGAAACAGGGTATATACATAACAGAGCCCGTTTAGTTTGTGCCTCTTGGTTAGCCAAAGATCAAAAGATTCATTGGAGATGGGGAGAACAATATTTTGCGCAAAAACTCGTTGACTACGACGTCACGCAAAATATGATGAACTGGATTTGGGTCTCCTCTGTTTTACCCTTTGCATCAGCACCCTTTCGCCGTCTAGATCCTGAAGTGCAAGCCAAACAGTTTGATGCTCTAGGAGTCTACAGAGCCACGTGGTTGAACAAGGATACCACTCTGAAGGAGTAGACGCATATCTTTGAGAAACTCAGGAGAAACAAACGGTGTTTCTGTTGTATGAAATACAAGAGGAACAAATGTCAAATGGGAAACTTCAGGAGGCTTGTCCATTTGTTTCCGATTGAAGACAAGAGCAAGGAGATTTGTAGGAAAGTCATCATACAAATCGCTTTTGCAAGACAGGGTTTTGAGAATCTCTAATATCTTCTGTAAATCATCAAACGAATAGAGAATAGAAACATAATCTCCATTTTTCAAGAGGCCTTTATGAGGAACAGAGCATTGGATTTGTTCTATCCATCCTGGTGGAACATAGAAAAGTTCAAACAACTCTTCTAGTGTCTCTCGGAGCCCCGTTGTAAATACATCTTCATCTCCTTCTTTTTTTCCACCCAATCCACTTAACACAGGTCTCTGTTTTCGTGGTTGATAGCCTGCCAAGAGAAACTGTTCATTAAAAAACAAACATCCTGCGCCTGTAAAGTTCATCTGGAAAGAGTTGCTTCATTTCTCTAAATAGCACTCTGCGGAAGTTTCCGGATCCTTACTAGAAAGATGACCAACACGAACAATGAAAATGACCCTGCTCCCAACAATAATGCAGCAACAGTCTATGAATACTCCAATGCTGGAAACAATGAGCAGTTATCTCCTGAAGAAATCGCAGCCATGGAACACGAGATTGATGAAAGTAATCGCCAATTTCGCGAAGCCCAAAGACAGGCTGCAATAAGAGAGTTCCAAGAAAGACGTGCAAGCCGTGCATTAGGCAGACTTCCTGGCCGCCAATCTTGGATAGCAAGAGCAAAAGGTAGAATCAATACAAAACGCAGAGCAAAAGCGAGAGCCAACCAGATTAAGACAACATGGAAGACGGCAAGACGTCAATACAAACAAAATGTGAACAATGTTGTAAATTCAGAGTTTGGAACAAATGCACAACTTGCAAATCGGGGATCTGCCGCACAAGCAATGGCAAATAACAATGCTATTGAACAAGTTATGCTTAATCAAGTTGGTAAAAATAGTATGAAAACGGCAATTTTATCAGCACTCAAACAGTCCTTTCAAAATGCAGCAGCGGCTGAAAATGCACGCATTTATGCAAATACAAAAAATGTTCTGCTGAGTGAACCCAGGAATCATCGTCAAACTGTATTGAAAATGGCTGCATTAGATGATTTAATGGTGAATGAGAGACAGAAACTTGCTCTTGCTTCTACAAATGCAGAAGCCGAGGCTGCTGCGACTCGTTTGTATAATATAGAAGAACTAAAGCAAGAGTTAGATCAGGCTCGCCATGAAACAAGACTCCCAACGGCAGAGCAAAATGCTCGGTATGCTGCAATAATCGCAGGAAAGAACTTCAGCAATATGCCCACAAGTCTCTATCGCCGTCTTGTAAACAACAATGCCGCAAAGACTGCAGCAGAAGTAGCCGAGGCAGAGGCCGCCGCCGCCGCTGCAGCAAGAGCCGCAGAGGAAGCCGCTGCTCTTGCTTACCTCCCCATGGTTCCTGTTGAGGAGGCACCAAAACCTGCGGGGAAACTTCTTGGAGGACCCAATGCCGCAGCAACTCCTGCCCTCACTCCTGCAGAACTGAGAGCCCTCCGTGCTGCAAGATTTGGGAAAGGAGGAAGAAGAACAAGACGACACCGGAAAAATTGAACTTGTTCGCCACCACCCAGTGCGTGAAGATGAGTTTCGCAATTTGTAATTTAGTAAAGGATGATTACGAACAAATGGAAGAAATGTTCTACTGCGTCTTTCCAGATGTGGAAACAGGTCTGAAGGATGCTTTCAAATATCGGGTCAAGAATCTCAGTAAAGGTATTTACTTAGATTCTGGAGAACTTGTTGGATTTATCCTTTGTGATATTTATGGTGATACCTTTCAGGCAGTGAAGATCAACTACATTGTTGTTCATCCTGCATATCAAAAGAATGGTCTTGGAAGTATGTTGCTGGAACACGTGCTCAGACTTTCCAAACGTATGGGAAAAGATGTGATCCTGATTCCCGTTCAAAAACGTCATATTCTTCATTGGTATCGCAAGAAGGGATTTCGCATTTCTAAAGTGACAGACGCACAGGGAGGTGGCAAGTTGTATGAAATGACCTACTGTGTTCAGGCATAGGGGCACCAGGGACCAGGGCAAGGTCCATACCAATAGCGGCGACGCCAACCAAAATAGGGTCTACGCCAGGCAGGGCGCGCAAACCAAGGATCCGGGCCGTAGACAACATAGGTCAAAAATCCTTCTTTTGTTTCACCACAAACAACTTGAAGGGAAAGTGCAACAAAAAGGATCACAAGTGAGAGAATCAGAGCACTCATTCTACCGCAGTGTCTTTATTTTGTTTTGCACTTTCTCCAGTCGTTTCTCAAAGAACATTTTTCGTTCCAACAGATATGAGTTTTTTGCAATCAAGGCTCGTGCTCGGTCTGTTCTTCCACTCCGAAATTCGTTTGCTACTTTTTGCTTGGTTTCTTCAATCTTATAATGAAGACTAATGAGATTCTCAATAAATGCGCCTTCATATGCTCTGAGTTCTGTAAATGTGTTAGGCAGTTCCTCCAGATACAAAGGATTCATAACCTTTGGATCTGAAACAACAATCGGCTCTCTAAGTTTTGGATTACTCCAACAGGTCCAAAGACAGGACATTTGTTTTTCCTTCAAGGTTGCAAACTAAATCTGTCAATTTTTTAACTCTCATCTCCGTCTTCTGCGTAGTTATCGTATCCATCCCCTGTTCCCTCCTGCACACCATAAAAGTCAACAATACCACGGCGCTCACGTTCTGCTGCTTCAAAGGCTTGTTGTTCTTCATCATAACTGAAAATACCTTTGGAAGCACCACGAGCCCAACGACCAAGACCCAATGCTTTCATCGCTAACTCGGCTCTCTTCTGCTCAGGAGTCATTTTGTCTAGTTCATTGATAATCTCCACTTTTTCTGTCTCATTTCTGGAGGTAATCAACTTGCGAATCTCTTCAGGTGTTCTAAGGGTATTTTCATCACGCTCTTGACCCTTTGCCATACAAACTGCTAGAATCTTTCCAGTATCTGTGCGACTCCCATCTCCATGGATATCCACAAACTCCCAGAGCATTCCTGTCAAAATCGCTCTTTGTATATATGGGAATCCTATCCTTCCATAAGGAACAACATTTGTTCTCAATACATTAATCAAAGTTGGTATGACTTGATTGAGTTTGTTGCAGAGTGCATCTATGGCTCTCTTCACTTTTTCTTGTTGAGAAGAACTCTCCACAATCTTTTGTATACCAGGGACTTGATTCATATGATCTTTCATATAGGTTTCTAGTTTTTTGATGTCCTCCGAGCCAATGTTTTTGTAGACTGCATTTCGTGGAGTCAGCGATGTGAATAAAAAGGATCCTTTATAGTCATTGAGAGAGGCTCGTTGGAGAGGAAGTAAGAAAAAGGTTCGGAGGAGTTCACCCAGAGTCTGAGGAGGTGCTTCCCAAAGACGATTAAAAAAACGTATGACAGACACAACTTTTGATTTTTCAACCTTTGCATTAAAATAAGTTTCAAGATTGGTTTTTGCAATATTCATCGCACTAGAAAGAGGACCATACGCTAAAGCAATCTCAGCATCATCTACACCCGCTGAAAAACTACTCAGATTCTTTATGAGTTCGTTGATAATGCTTCCAAATCCATTGAATGGCTCAGGATCCAGTGTTTTCAATCCCTCCAGTGTAGCCATTCCAAGAGCCACAGATTTGACAGGTTCTTTGGGAATCCAAAAATGACCATTTGTGATTTTGAGCAATCTCTCAAAGGATTCTTTGTCTATAGATTGTCCTTGCTTCTCCAAGGCTGCAATATCTATCTGTTGCAAGGTTTGCGTCTCTGTTTCATAAAGTTTATCATACTCTTTCTGTAATGCTTTGTCTTTGCTGTAATAAAGGATGGGAGGAGGCATGCGAGGATCTGTAGGAAACTCAAACTGACAAAACGGGCATTTGTTGTTATATCCAGGTTCATGAGGAAGACCCACACGAGGATTCACAATGCCTGGCCGAGGGAAACAGACACTCATGAAGAGACGATACATGAGATTCGCATCAGGTTCTCCTAACAGATCTTCAGGAGCACGAGGTGGCATCACCAATGTCAAGAGATATTCTCGGGGTCCTTTGGGTGGCTGTTTTGGACCTAATGCAGGAAGACTTTGTTCAGACCAAAACTTCATGGGCTGTTCCAAGGGACTGTAACAACAGGTGGCTTCTGAGAGAGGATTTCCTGGTTCATAGATGCCTTTGAGTCTCGCCAACTTGTGTCCTTGCATGATCCAGGCATAGGCCTTCTGAGAAGGAGGAGCCGCTTCTGCAATAGTAGGGGCTTCTGCATTGGATAACTGCTCTTTTGTAAGAACGATGGGTAAAGGAAGGAAATCGGAGGGAATCTTATCTCCATAGTGGCCTATCAGCGCACGAGCATCCTTGGATTCAGCAAGTTGTTCACGTTTTTTGGCAAGCATGATTAAAACTTCAGCATCCTCCACCATTCGTTTTACATTTGCAGTGACGGATGAAAGAATACTTTTAATCCGAGTTGCGTATCCATCTTTCTTTGTCGGTTCAATCAAAATCCATTTTGTCTTATTCCAAGGTGTTTCATTTCTAGTAAGATGGGCTATGGCACATGAGATATATTTCATTGCTATGTCATTTTGATCATTCTGATCTAGAGGATATCCATTCATGAGTTGAGGTTCAGAGCAACCTGGAACAACAGAGGAAGGTTGATATTCAACAAGCGCAGTTTGAATTTCAATCAAAACAGCCGCAGCGATATTGGCTATCATATTCTGATTTGTATACTGCTCAAATGTATCATACTTCTTTTTGACGGATGGATCTTTTTTCTTATCAGCCTCTATAGCCCTATTGTAACTCTCTTCTGTCTTCTGTAACCGATTTTCAAAGCCCCTCTCAAAAATGCGCTGAACTCGTTCTCTTGCTTCAGGTGACAAATAGACTCCCACCTTTGTCGCAACTTCAAGAATTAAAGCAGTTTGTTCTGTGAGATTTTTTAACCCAGAATCTTTGGATACAGTCATAGGGTTTTGTTGAATATCCAGGAGTCTGTCCAACTCTTCTGCGAGACTTGTCTGCATTTCTGTCGTGATGGCTTCACCTCCCATGGGTCTTCCATTGTCATCAAACTCCTGTTTTTGTTCGTATTCCAAATCTTGAATCGGTTGTCCACAGGTTCCGCAAATATACTTTCCATTAAAAAGACCATCACTAAAAGTTAAGAGAATCTTTTTGTGAATCAGATCCTTTTGATTTGGATTGATAGTCTCCAAAATCTTCAAGTATTCGTGCTCACAGAGAAGATGTCCATTGCACACATTGCAGAAAATCCAGTGATTCTCTGTTTTTCCTTGAAACGTATCCAAAAGTTTTTTCAAAAGAAGAATGCGATCCGTTTCATTTTCTATAGATCGCATTGTTTCTAGATTTGCTACGTGAGGACATTCATTCACAATAGGTTCGTCACCCTCCTCTAGAAGTTTCTTCTTATACAGAATAGATGCTTTGATTTCCTCTAAGAATGTATCATTCACTGCTCGCAATCGTTCTGTTGCAACATTTTCAGGAAGTTGGGATAATGTTGCAAGAACATAATCAGGATAATAGGTATACAAATAAGAGAAGATGGCAACATCATTCTCTTTCCAGGCAGGATACTCATAGAGAAACTCATCAATCTTCTCATTTAAGATTGGCTCCCCACGAAGAGTTTGTAGAAGAGTCTCTTGTTCTTCTTTGTTTAAGAAACTGAAGTTGACAATAGGGGGTGGATTCTGAATGATTTTATTCGCGGCTTTTCGCGTTTCAAAGAGGAACTTCTTGAGATTGGCTTGATAAAACTGGATCTTTTCCAGGAGAACATTTTGCTGTTCAGGAGAAAACTCCGATTCACCCAATCCTAACGATTTCAAATAAGGAAGAAAATCTCCTATTCCATTTCCATAAATCGCCTGACCTTTGAGCCAATCTTTCAGATCAATCCTTCCTGCCGTCGGCCCTTCTGCTTCCAAAACAAGGATGTCGTTGGGGTTTGGATTCAGTTTGACTCCACCTGCTTCTTTCAGAATCATCCTCATCGTTTTGGGAGGTGTAAGGCCATTTCCAATATCAATGGAAAGTTTTCCTGATCGTGTAACTCCCAAATCACGCAAAAAGAGGAAAGGAAACAGGACAAACTGTAAAACCTCCGCATAATCTCCATGTTCCACAATTCCCACTTTTTTGATTTTGCGATCTCCAAACTTTCCTTTTCTGGGCCCCAATGAGCGCATATAACTGAAATCCATGGGTTTGATAGAATCAATATTGACAAACTTGTCTTCATCTTTTTTTGTGCGACCTATACCCGCCAAGTTCAAATCTCCTGTTTCCGAAAGATTCACGCGGAAGAAATCAGCATCTGCCTTTGT